>Ga0307509_10003344_pt1 | contig 24502 bp, 28 predicted proteins | sample 10_EM_MG_FD_202245 | JGI IMG/M metagenome (GOLD analysis project Ga0307509, IMG submission 202245) | Populus trichocarpa ectomycorrhiza microbial communities from riparian zone in the Pacific Northwest, United States - 10_EM | ecosystem: Host-associated > Plants > Roots > Unclassified | place... | reverse complement strand
AAAGCAAACTAAACATAGCAATACGATAGCATAGCCTATCTGACTCAGAGACAGTGGCGGAGCTGAAATCAAATCAAATAAACCAAATATAAATCAACTAAACATAGGAGATCCTGCACTGCCTGCTTCTGTGTACCGTTACCGGAACATGTACACATGTTACAACCATCATGGCCAACCGGCGAGTACTTATGGATCTCTTCTGAGACCAGAAAGGAATTGATTTCCCGACCAAATGATGAAGACGAAATTCTTTTGATAAGAATTATCCGATGCAAGAGCATCATATGACCTGCAAGGCGACCGTACGATTACGACACTATTCTTTTGATAAGAATTATCCGATGCAAGAGCATCATACGACATGCAAGGCGACCGTACGGTTACGACGCAATTCTTTTGATAAGAATTATCCGATGCAAGAGCATTATATGACATACAAGGCGACCGTACGATTAGGACACAATTCTTTTGATATGAATTATCCTATGAAAGAACAGCATACGACACGCCAAGCAACGAAAGAAGACACACACACCTGGGAGTGGACAAAAAGATTAAGAAACGAAGCGGATTCAACAAAGCATAAAAGGAGATCTTGAGAACACGAAACAATTACGAACATCATCCTCAGGATAACATTCTCAAGACCAACGAACATCGTACAAATCGGACTTCAACCTTTTACACTTTCTTCACCTCCAAAGACCACGAACGACATGATATGAGAATGTCGTACAGCCAAGCAGTCAAAGCATCGTCCTCCTCCTCCTCCTCTGCGGGTTCTGCCTCGAAGGTACCCGCCGAAGCACCTACCACCCCTCATGCGGCCATGCACTGGAGTGCATGCTTCAACGATCGGTGCGATATGCACCTGAGAGACAAAGAGGGAGCGAACCGGTTCCCAAAGTAACCTCGACGAAACCAACCGCGCCGACAAGCGCAAAAGGTCCACTGGGGTGAGCCAGGGGGCCTCGGCAACAAATACGATGATATGGCCAAGTTCGTCGAGGAACTTCAAGAACGAAGGGAGAGGATGGATAAAGAGATGGGAGACCTCCGGGACGAGAACTGGAGCTACAAGAGAAGATGTGTGGTGGCCGAGGAGTGGGCAAGGAAAGAAGGGATCGAAGCCCGACGGCGGGCATACGACAACGTCGAACTCAAGATTCGAGTTCGACGAGCGATGAGTAAGGCGGCAGCTCTGGTGAAAGAGCTTGACCGTGACAGCGAATACTCGGCGGCCGAGGGATTACCCCCAGCCATCAAAACGAACGGATACCCGGACGACGGGGACAAGAAGGATGAGAACGACGCCGGACTCATCTCGGCCTAAGGAACAAGGAGAAGTACCAGCAAACGAGACAGCTGGTGGATAAGTATTTGAATTTGTTTATTTCCTTTGTGTTTGGAATTTAAAATTTATGTTAATGTTTTATGTTTGTGTTTTGAAGCATCGTGAGACCGATGCTAAGGGGGAGAGGAGCTAATGTCACAAATTCTGACTTAGCCAAATTGTTTTTAAATGACTAATCAGTTATTAGTCATCCCCTGTTTATGTTTTACGCTATGACGTCGCTTGACTTATAGTTTTCACATGACCACGCACTTGCGAGTCATCGTTATATTATGATTGGTTGATTGTTTCATGACTCACGATGGTGATGTCATATAATGTAATGACCTTCGCACATGACTCATATTATGAGTCATGGGTTTCACGCATGTGACTCATTCGAGCACATGACTGGGTTTATGAGTTATGATTGATTAACGGAATGTTGCGCGATGACTCATGGGAGTCATCGATGGGTTTCGCGCTATGACTCACTATGAGTCACAGAGATTTATGTAGCGAGAGGTGATAAGTCACCAGGGTTAGGGTGGTAAGAAGATGCCTATATAAGGGACTTGGGATCGCCCAAGAGATAGGATCTTTACGCAACCATCTAAGTAATACAACACTTGGATACTGGAGCCCGGGCCAAGCCCTTTGACAGTGACCTTCCCGTGGTGCAAGATATACGAACCTATTACTCTACTTCTTACGCTAACCTCTACGGCTTGAACGCGAGCACCTAGTCCTGTAGCGATTGGACTTTGTACCTTTCGGTCTTATAGCGATAAGACTTCCTCCAAGGAGACTATGAAGATAGTCAACGATCACGATATGCACTACCATTAGTCGTTCCCCGTTTAACGAAAACTCTGTCGGGAATGTGTTTGTTACAGATACCTTGGAATGACTAATTGGTTCGCCAGCCGATGGTGGATTTCCCCGTTATATCAACAGGACCGCTTTAACCACTAGTTTGTTAGCTGTTGATGGTACCTTGTATTTGTTAGGAGAACCGAGTAACCAACCAACCCACCATAATCTATTAAATAGGGTGAGACAACCAGGGTATGAGAAAGTAAATGCACCTCTGATAGCTATCGATCAAACACGAACCTCTTTTAGTGACACAACAGTAGCTACAACCAAGGACACATTCTTGTAAACCACTCATATATGCAAACCAACAAAACCCATCACAATCTGAATGGTTAATGTGATGACCATCATGCGGTTTTCCGTAACCAACATATAAGAAAAGCTGGGTCCACCGCCCAACACTATGTCACGGCCCTTTTGGCATGTAAAGCAATATGAGAGATGGTGGGTAGGGGAAGGGAAACCTGAGGAGGTGACAGGGAACCAATAATATGAAATAACTGAGCCATTAAGAAACCAGGCTGAAAGTCGGCATCAATGCACTGAACACCCCTTCTGCAATGCTGGGCTACACTCTTATACTCAAATGGTAAACATTCAACCTCTACTACTGGTAATTCTTACAAACCTCGGTCGGGCTAGAACACCTCTATCCTGGAGGGGAAAGTCACTGTAGTGTTGAGATTCCCAAACTGGGACAGAAAGTATCCCACTATGGGCGCTGCAGGAATAGCGACCAGGGTGTGGACAGTCAATGTATCAAGTACCCGGTCACTGAGGGAAGTCTGGTTTCTGCACAGGGAATATGCCGTCGTAGAGGCACTGCAAAGACACAGCTATGATCGGATGTGTCTTCACAAGTACGATTCAGCTCTGTCACAGATATGGAAACTGAGATGTGTTCGATATTCAATGTATATTACAACTGTGTTCACAAAGCTGTGTGTTGACAATGAGAAGTTATCGTACTGAGAAAGCAAGCCAGCTCAGACTATATACAGTTTGTGGTGGCCCGCATAGAGTTCGTTATGGGGCGGATGGGGCCCCGAAAACGCGGGCCCATGGCCCTTTTCCCCACCCGGCCCCCCTCAACGGCCTGGGGAGGGGTGTCTCTTTTCGCATTTCCTGCCCCTGGCACCGCTCACGCCTCCGCCGCACCCATACCCAACACAGGTCCCCATTAAAAATAGGTGGTAACAAACAGGGCCCCGTCCAGGGAATGAGTGCAGGTTAGTCCCAGATGTGGGCGGGCTGTGGATTACTTGAAACATACCCCGCTGGCCCACTGTAAGGGCGAGGTCTGGCGAGTGAAAACCCGCCCCGTCCCGCCTCATAACGAACACTAGGCCCGCACAATGCGCTCCTACCCCACAACACCAGTCACCGCCACGTGGTCTTGTCAAATGCCCTGCTCACACTGAGAAGTATGCCCTAACCTAACCTACGACGATGGGGTTAGTCTATTACTCCCTCTAATCCAATGGTATATTCTCCCATTAATGTCCATGGGGCAGAAAAAGAAAAAAGAACACTTTTAAACAAGTTCAAAACTAAACATCTCTGCCTCGCTGACGAGTTACATAGAAAGTCACAACATATTAAGAAAGTTCTGATGCTCTGCTTGCTCCAATCCTTTGGTGAGCCCATCCGCTATCATGGCCTCAGTCCTAACATACGAGATATCCACTTCTCCGTCACTGACCAACTCGCTCACCTAGAAATCTTTGACACCCCCATGCCTAGTTGAACTTGAAGGTTTAAACTCCCCCTTCATCAGAGTCGCTATACAGCCCTACTCGTCGTTAAACACTGATCCTAAAAGTCTTCCTTCTTCCTTAGCACTTCTATTTCCTCTTCCATAAAGCTCCTCCTGTACCTTTTTTAGCGCAATAGCTTCCTCTAGTGCAAACACCGTGGTGTTGAATTCTGTGTCTGTGGCAGACTTGGCCACAGTCTTCTGTCTTTGACGCCTCCAATGAACGATAGTCCCATATTGATAGGGAATGACAAAACCACTTGTAGACCAAAAGCCGTCAACATCTCTGCCGAAGTCTGCATCTTAGTATACAATGAGTGGTGCATTATTGGAGCACATGTGTAGTTCCCCAATCGCTCAATTTTCTGCGCTCCTAAGGCATACACGTAGTTCCTGCGTGTCTCGAAGCTAGCGTGAGACTTTCTTAACAGGTATCCAGTGCGCGGTAGATAGTGTTTGTTATAGGGCGGGGCGGGGCGGACTTTCACTTGCCAGACCCCGCGCTTACATGGGGCCAGAGGCTTATGTTTCAGGTAATCCACACTCGGCCCCCATCCCGGGTCCACCCGCACTCATTCCCTGGATGGGGCCCCATTTGTTACCACGAATTTGTAACGGGGACCTGTTTGGGGTATGGGTGTGGCTGGGGCCGGAGCGGTGACAGGGGCACTGAATGCCTACAAAGACACACTGCCCCAGGCCGTTGAGTGCAATGGGCCAGGAAAAAGGGCCGAAGGCCGGTGTTTTTCGGGACCTCATCCGCGCTGGAATGAACTCCAGCTATAGAGGGGTCTGCCGACAATCGCCCTACCAAGGCACTCGCGTAGACGATATCGCGTCTTGTAGAAATAGCTGAGTAGGTAAAGCGACTAATCAAAAGTCTTGGTGATGGGCCCCTTTCACACCAAAAATCGCGCTTCCAAATGGTTTCTTACGCAAGTTGCTCTAGCAAACCTGGATGGAAAACCTTTTAGAAACCACCTAAGTAGTTATATATATATCTCAAGATTATTCTCTATTATTTGCAGAGTCTCCTGACACTTCCTTTTTATTTTAAACCTCATCAAAGATGGGAACCTTGTTGGTGAGTGGTTGCAGGGGCAATTATCTTAGTAAATTAGAGAAAATAATAACTTTCAAGAAATGGTAGAACTTTACAAGCCAGTAGGACCTTCAGTTGATGATGAGTATATGTGAAATTAATTATGGGATATTACACAGATGAAGAAACATTAAACCACAGGTTTGGGGAATGGAGATCCAGTTTCTGGTGAGATATGAATAATTTTAAAGTAGAGCTTTCGCCCATTTTTGGTGTGAAATGGGGGAATCACCAAGACTTTTGATTACTCACTTTAAGACAGCTGACAGCCTCCTGGTATTGATGTTTTTCCGTCACTTCGTCCTCTGCTAGTCTATTGTGTAGCTTGCTTTTGGAATCCATGGCCGCCGGATACCCCTTACTGTTCTGCCTCTTAAACCTAGTGAGACCGTTCTTGATGTATGCCCCCTGGCTGAGATAGATCCTCCTCTTGTACCTATCGCATTCGACCAGCATTCTCAAGAAAAACCTAACCTTTCTGAGATCTTTGATCTTAAATCTGTTGCTTATTGCTGACTTGATCCATGTAACTTCCGCTTTACTCCCAGTAAGTAGCATGTCATCGACCCAAACGATGCTAGTTGCGCTAGATCCCCTCGTATAAATTCCAGCTTCGTCCTTAGAACTTTTCATTCCCCGTTCCTTCTTCAGATGTGACTCAAGTGTGTTGTACCAGTTACAACCAGCTGGCGGTAGACCGTCAAGACCTTTCTTCTGCTGAACCACGATATTGGTTGTTCGTGTCCCACTCTTGTTACCATTATATCTATCCTGAAGGACTATCTTTCCTCACCATGATACACGAAACTCTTTTGGAAACTGGAGGTGTAGCTCCTGCTGGATTTTGCTTTCGTGAAAAGCTGTAATCATTTCCCACTGGAGGATTTCTTTGTCCTCTGCCGCTGCCTGGGATACAAGTATGGGAATCGCACGGGACAAGATCATCAGATATTAGGTTTCGATGAAACCAACACAGGACATTCCCGAACGCCGTGCGCAACCAAAAGTGCTTTGAATGGTGCAACGCGTCTGTCTTCACCCAACTTCTCCTGTAAAATCATGCGTGATGAAATTGTAGGTAGATCTCTCGTCCCATGTGTTATTGGTACCACAGTCAACGTATCATGTGTTTCTAGTGAATCCAGCTCTGAATTAATACCCTTAACCCACTCATCTCGGTATGCACCGCTGAAGGCTGCATTGAGCCATTCGCGTCTATGTGGAACCATAATAGCGTAGTCGATTCCCGCATTCATAGCATCTTCTCCTGGTTAGTCGCCATCTCGTCTGCTACCTCTGCTGCTCTCCTACCTCTACTCCTACTACCACCCACACTGGAAGATTCAGCCATCTCACTTTAACTTGGGCTGTCATGTTCCTCCATAGTAGCGCATAAAGGACCGTGATTAGTCACACGCTCACTGTCTATCCGGCGCTTCCACACAGTGCCATAGGCTTCACCCTTTGTAGCACTTTCCTCTCTTGCTTTCATCAGTGCTTTTCGGGCAGCACATTCTGGTGTGCTGGACTATTTTGCCTATGGAAGTGGCAGTCGTGGTAGTAGTGGTATTCTCCAGATGGTCCTCCTCAAGCTACTGACAGGAGCGTAATATTTCGAAGGTGATGGTAAATCAGGTTCATTCGTCAATGGTTGGAATATTTTCTGATCTGCCGGGTGAAAATATGATCGGCCCTCATCAAGGACTACGTCTCGCGAGATCACTATACGTGTGGGTGCAGGGTTGTAGAGTCGCTATTGTTTAATCGTGTGTGTGTAACCTATAAAAAACCTCTTCTCCATGATAGGACCCCATTTTTTACCTGGGCATTTTGCTTGATGAATCAAAAAGTATCCTGTACATCCCCACACCCTCTGGGGCTTGCTATCGGGCTTCCATCCCAACCATAACTGATGCGGTATAGCGTCGACTCTGCGTATCCCGTTGGTCAAAGACACATTATTTAAGTAGACCGTCACCTGTAGCGCTTCTGCCCAATAACTCTTAGGTGCTCCAGCATGCTGTATCAATGCATTGGCTCGCTCTACTAGAACTCTGTTGCTGTTCTCTGGGACACCATTCTCCTGAGAAGTATAAGGCACGGTAACTTGCCACTCAATGCCGGACCGCTTTAGCTCTCTGTGGAACTTACGGCTAGAGTATTCACTTGCTCCCTCTGTTCTAATGACCTTTATCTTGAAAGCCTTCTCCTTGTTACTAAAAACCTTCTCGACAGCCGCTTTGTATTTCTGGAAGCGGCCGGCTGCCTCGTTCTTTGACTTGAGAAAGTATACCGATGTCACAAATCGTGACTAAGCAAGGCAGATTTCACATGACTCATGCTTATGAGTCATAAGGTATGTTGGATTTTACACTATGACGTCACTTGACTCATAGTTCTCACATGACTACGCACTTGCGAGTTATTGTTTTATTATGATTGGTTGATTGTTTTATGACTCACGATTGTGACGTCACATGATGTAATGACTTTCGCACATGACTCATATTATGAGTCATGGGTTTCACGCATGTGACTCATTCGAGCACATGACTGGGTTTATGAGTTATGATTGGTTAAACAGAACGTTGCGCGATAACTCGTATGAGTCATCGATGGGTTTCGCGCTATGACTCACTATGAGTCATAGAGATTTATGTAGCGCGAGGTGATGAGTCACCTGGGTTAGGGTTGTGGGAAGATGCCGATATAAGGGACTTGGGATCGCCCAAGGAGAGAGGATCTTCACGCAACCATCTAAGTACTTTTCTATACTTAAGATATTGCAATACGATTATGTTTTACTCTCTTTACACATATTCCTCCTTTACGAGAACCTACGATCTAAGAACCCGGAGACTATTGTGATAGTCTCGACAGGCCGCCCGAACCTAGGACAATTGTGATAGTTTTCGTAATCACGACAATCCATCTATCTTACTATCTGAAGAGATAGTATCTCTCATGAACAAGACAAGCAAGCCAGTTCCGTACGATCTGAAGAGATAGTATCTCTCACCAACAAGACAAGCAAGCCAGTTGGGTACTATCTGAAGCGATAGTACTCCCAGACCTATTAGAAAGAAAAGACCAGACCCACGTAGGCAAGAGACGACTGTAGTTGCCTGTTGCACATAAGCTCAACAATAGGATTGTTACAACCGACGTATATTTCGTAAAATGGTTGATGAAAAGTATAAAGTATCGACATCCTCCAAGTGACTGTGTCTGCATTGTTCCACAAAGATCTGAATGGACTAACTCTAATGGCGTTTTGGTTCTGTGGGTTGAAGCTCGGAACAGTATAAGCGTCATCTTTCCAGTAACATACGCGGTACAGCGATTCTTCCCATTATTTGCTTGCAAACAAGGCATACCACTCGCCACCTCCGTGTTACTCATTTTTAGTACTGCTGGTAGGTGTAGATGTCCAAGCCAATGAGACCAGAGCGCATTCGGCGTATAGTCCTGCTTCATATCAAGTAGATCAAAATTGAGGTACTTCCCACTCTGTATTAGCTTGTAGAGCTTGTTCCATTTCTCAGTTATAGCCATTAGAATCCCATCATGATCGAACTCCGCCTTGTCATCCGTAAATGCGATCTTGATGCCCTCCTTGGTTACCAAGCTAACCGATATCAATCCAGCCTCTGTCGCTTCTGGTACATGAAGTAGTTAGGTCAGAAACAACTGCTGACGACCTCCTCCTGGCCTCTATGCATAAGTCTGAACTGCGCTAATACCAGGGGCAGAAACAAGCTCTTCCGTGGCTGTCTTGATTTGACGTCAGTTTGCTGATAGAGAACTGTATGTCTCTTTCACGAAAGGGTTGGGGTTTCCAGTCCTGTGGTTTGTGCACCCAGAAACAACCACCCATTCAATTTCGTTCGTTACGCCTACTCCTCTCAGCAGGGGTTCAACAGTATATCCACAGTGTACTTCTCCTCCCGAATAGGTCTCTCACCCTCTCTCTCACAAAGTCTTCGCTTTACGTGCAGTTGCCATTGTCGTCTGCTCATGGCTCAGGAAGATGAAATCTTTGTTTGCTCCGAAATCCGATCCCCTTTGGGATAACGCTTGTCTTATTTTTCTTTCCTTCCTTCCCTCCTCTCCCATCGGGTGCCGTAATGTTGCGCTCTTGCTAGCAATCAGCTTTCTTATGCCCTTTCTTGCTGCAGCCGTGACATCTACCAGGGAAGGAATTAGGCCTCTGACTTTTTCATCTCACTCTCAATACCGAATGAGAAGCCGGACCTGTGCTTTCTTGACGTCCTTGGTTTCCCCATCTACACTTCGTATGTAACGCTTGGTCCGGAAGCAGGGTCTTCTGCTATGAAGCTCACCCTACTAGGCTAGCAGTAGTTCTTTTAATCTCTTGAATTCAGCGAGACAATTCTGGTCTGGATGTGCCGCTTTGGTTACCATAACCCATGGTGTCTACTCTTGTGTCTCCGGTAGACCCTCTAAGATGTCAAAGGTTCTATGCCCCGATGCCGGGGTGTGCCCCCACATTACGAGCTTGTCTCTGAGGTCCTGAATGTGGTTGATGTACTCGAGTACCGTACCCAATTCCTCCAGCGTCGATTCGTATAGCCCCCATTGCAAATGGTTCAAGTCGTAGCTAGTAGCCATTTGATAATTGGCGTGCGCCTCAAGCCAGATACCTGAAGCTGTAGTCCACTCTATTGCATTGTAGTAGCGAATCGCGACAGCGCCCGCCATTGCCTCCCGAAGCGTACCGCTTGGCCCCTGCACTCGAAGGGCTTGCTATTCGTACTTTTCTATATTGTTCTCGTGCTCCTTGACAAGCGTGTCCTTGTCAGACTTGTGTTTCTCCGGCTTCTCAGGCAGCTCCTCATGACCATTGACTAGGTTCCACAAGCCGTCTTGCTTGACATAGTCTGTCGTAGTCGTCGCCCACAACCAAAGATTTCTCACATCCAGCTTCGCGAAGCTGATGCCAATCAAGGATGATGAACCATCTTGTCCATTCGTCTTTTCTCCTACTACCGACGGCACTTCAACTCTGTGCTAGACAAGGAAGTGTCTGTAGGATAACATAGTGAGGTGATAGGTGATACAGGAATGATAATCACTGCCGAAAGAGCACAGGTTAAACCGCTTTTCCTTTTCCCGCGTAGGTGTGCAAACCCTTCCCTGCTAATGGCCAACAATCCGGATGGATTTGGCAAGGCTCACAGCCTGATGGAGGTCTGGTTCCCAGGCAGGGAATATCCGATGGCAGAGGAACCGCAAGGACACAGCTATCATCGGATCTGTGGTCAAAAGAACGATCCTGGTCAGTAGCTGATTGGAAAACTGAGATGTATTCAATATTTGATGTATATGACAAGTGTGTTAACAAAGAAGTGTGTTGACAATGAGAAGTTATCGTACAGAGAAAGGAACGCAGCTCAGACTAGATGCAGTTTGTGGTGGCCCGGACAGTGGGCTCCTACCACCCAATACCAGTCACCGCAGCGCGGTCTCGTCAATAGCCCGGCTCACACTTACAAGTGTGCCCTAACCTAATATACCACCATTGGTGTTTGTTACGGGGCAGGGCGGCTCTGGCTTTCACTGGCCAGACCCTGCCGGTACCGGGGCAGGGGGGGTATGTTTGGGGTAATCCCCGGCCCACCCCCATCCTGGGTCCACCCGCACTCATTCCCTGGATGGGGCGGGGACAAGGGCCGGCGGCCGGAGTCTTGTAGAGCGCCGTCTGCTCCGTCACCAACTCTAACCACGATTGGGTAACTCTATCAGTCACAAGCTGTAGTAGAGTTCGTTACCAGGAGAACAGTTAGAGGTTTGGCTTATAGGGTTTCACCATTAGAAAGGCCCATACGGTATCTTTGGCATTATGACTGCCCTGTCCTGGATGCAATCCCAGCTGTACTCAGTGCCTGCATAGGGTCCCTTTTCCCATCCTGAATGTCAAACTAGTGCCGTGCGACTTGTCGCAGGGTCGGGGCCTGGACACGACTGGGGGAGGAGAATGTGGAGGACAATGCCGTCTCTGAGGGCATAGAGCATAGAATCAATAGGGGTGGGGGCCAGCATCTTGCTTGGCCCTGCAGACTAGGCAATGTACTCTAATGATGAGTGCTATGAGAGAGGTGACCCTCAGATGAGAATCCAGAAACCAAGTATTGAGCATCAAGCTTGGACTGAATGGAGTGACTGTCAGGATCTGACTAATGGAGGTGATCCTAGAATGACTATATCTGGTACTGATTGTGTCAAACATTAGCCTCCAGGGCCAAAGGTATCTTCACTCTCAGTCCTAGTGTGGCTGTGGCCATGGTGTCTGGCGCGGCAGCAAGAGATTAGGAATCACCCTGAACTATCTCAACCAGTATTCCCAACAGGCCAAGCTGATGGTAGGCTGGCATATAGGCCGTAGGCCAGGCGGGGTCAGGCAGGTCCGGAAGACAGCCTCGGCCCATATGGGCCAAATTCGATTGGACTAGAAAAGCCTATCAGGCCTCATAGGCGCCTATAGGCCCAGACATTAGCCTTGAGAACAGATGGCATTAAGGGAAGTCAACGCCCCCACCCCCCCTCTCCTCCTCCGAGTTAATTGCCGGCCATTGCTTTTCCTTCTTTACTTTCAGCTATTATGATACTTCTTAATTAATCACAAAATGAATGATTCAACTCATTAATTCAGTACCTCTAGTAGATTTTTGTGTTTCTTTTGGTAATAAGCGAAACCTTACTTTATTTTTAATCATATTCCGTAATTGGAAAACATTTACCGGGAATTTTGCTCTTAACACAGAGCAGCCGCTCACTATGAGTGGGTCGGCAGAAGCTGTTTAGGCCAACCTAGGCAATATAGGCAAGGCCTGCCTATCAGACAGCCGGGAAAGAGCATATATAGCCTAGAGGCAGGCCCGGCCAGGCCAGGCTCCGGGTTAACCACATCTGCATGCAAGGGCCAGGCCAGGTCGCAGAGAATTTGGACAGGCCGGGCCCGGCTTTACCGAAGCCTGGCCGGCCTGGCGCTTTAGCAACACTGATATCATCAATGAACCAGAGTCAGGAAAACCCCCTACGATCAACTACTGGAAGGAAATAGAGCAGAAGTATAACCACCCTATAGATAGGTAGCTACTGTGGACTAGAGTCAAGTACCAATAGTATACCAAGATGTAACCAGATCGAGACTAGACCGGTATTCCTCGTATACTACCCATAGGCATATGTTGTTACCAATGTCTACCAAATCACTTGGTGATATCCGGTTTAATAGTGTAATCCGGGTAGATCCAAGTTACCCTCCTATGCTGGATAACATTGGTGGCCATGTTCATGTAAAGCAAAGTATACATAGTAAGCGTTGCACAGGTCTCCTAGTTAACATTATATGTAGTCACCTGGACTTCAGCAAAGTATAAAGGGATGAAAGATTGAATTTACCCTCCTTGTAGACCAATATTACCCAACACTGGGGCCTTAGTTAGGCTACTGAGACACACAAGTTACCCTACTATGACAAACAAAGTCCTCTGCGGACTAAGGGGAATGTTAACCCACATCAGCAAAAACGGATCTTGCGTCTGATCCGCCGGCATTGCGTCCTGACACAAGCGCCGGATATTCTGCGTCCTGTGCGTCCTGTGAGTCCTGACTTGCGTCGCAACGTTCCTTACCTCTTGACGCAATGTCGCAATGTTTCTTATGTCGTGACGCAACTTCGCGTTCTCCCGATGTCCAGACTACCCCAGATTCTCCCTCTCGTCGCCTCTTCCGCCTGATCGTGCTCGCTCCGCGTCGCTTCTTCTCTGTGTCCTGACATATCCCCCCCCTCATCCCCGCTCGAGTACTCTCAACCTGACTTAATTCGCTGCTTTCTCAGACGTCGGTCTGCTGGCGTCTGGGGCAGCACCACTTTCTTTTTCACATCTCACATCTCACATATCACGTATCACACCTCACTGGTCTGGCGAACTCATGATGTCGGTTTAAAGTCGCTTCTATATCTTCTATATACAGTATCAAGATCATGTATGATTCTCCCGCATAGCCATGTCCTGATTCTCTCATCCTGATTCTTTAATAAACCTCATTAAATGTTCTCAAATCAATCCTGCTATTTATAAGCCAGCGCCAGTCCTCCTCATGGATCAGATGCGCCAGACCCAGGATTGTCCCTATATCTACTATTCTAAACCCTCGTGCGTCCTCCCTCATCTCAACTGTAATAAGGCCATGTTGATCCGATAGGCGCCCGGAGTTGACTGGGGTCAGCATCTGAACACCGGCGACCCGACGCACAGTATGGTCGGATCAGTAGTCCCTGATCTTTAAGAGGGCAACTGGCTGTACTGGCAGACGACCCCTCTGCGCACCATACATTTCTTCCGTACGCGCTTGTATACAAACCCAATCATTGCGACAGCCCTGGTTTCTAAAGTGTAGATCGCCGGTGGATCGTGCACAGTGGATCTCGTAAACATCGGCTTCTTGGAATGCAAGACCCGGTTTTTCAAGTTGTGCGAGTAGCTGAACCAGGAGTGATCGAAGCATCGCATGGTCCTCAGGAAGACAATGCGCTGCATGCAGGTTATGTTTGCTATATCGGATCAATTCATGATATATAATCTCGAGTGAGACTCCCGAGATCGGGCTAAAATCCACGACGTTGGACACATCTTCCCGATGTCCCTTCATGACCCTCCTGCGGACAACCGGCCCTGCTGCGGTCACGATGGTGGCCGTCCTGTCTAAATGATGCAAGACGTCACCTGAGAGATCGGCATCGCGACATTTTAGAGATTCAAGGTTCAACAGTCGCATTCTGATGGCATGTTGACGACCCTAGCTGTGGACGATCTCGCACGCTACATCATTTTTGTTCGATTGGCGCCATCCGTCTTTGATTCGCGTCCTGTGAGCGAGCTCTCCGATCTCCATGGAATATATCAGAATGTTGCCAAACTGGCGTATATGGTCACAAAAGTGGCTTAGTAGATGCATCTTGATAAAGTTGAAATGCGATTCGCCACGGACAAAGTCCAGACAGAGGTTGTTTTCTTCTTGACGATTGTCGTCACGCATCGGGCGCTGTAGGGATGGGGCCACGCACTCAATCACTAGGGCTCTCTGACGTCGAATCTCCTTTCGTTGCTTGTCAACCTTGTCCAGTGTGCGTTTTGTTACTCGAAATTCTACGAACATATCTTTTAGCTAATGAAACTGGTCCAGATGATCTTCCATATAGGCTATGGGGTCAGACGTGTGGCTTCGGTATTGCGCCATCATATTGAAGTCGACCAGTGCCCTCACGCATCCGAGACCACGTTTGAAAGGGATCACTTGTGCACCTCCAGGCTGGCGGAGTGCCACGGCGAGAACTCCCAAAATACAGCGCCCCAGATTCCTCCTCTCTTTCCCTTACCACTGCCTAACTTCACAGTAGGCTTTTTTGGGAACCAAGAATCCCGGGTATGCCGGTAATGCCTTCCAAACGTCGTTGAAAGTCTGCAGTCGCCCATGTTTCTTCAGAAAGCCTTCGATCCAGTCCATCATGTGGTTGAAGAGCCCGAGATAAGTGGTATCGAGCATGTCTGGCTTGTACAGATCAGACGCCGGGACCCGGTCGAGGCGGTGAAAAATATTTTGGCCGATAGCAAGATTGTCACACATGATGTCGTCGTCGTCGGACTCTGAGCTGGAGTTCTGATTTTCAGGTTTGTATCGTTTGTATCTTGCCTAATCTTTGGTTTGATGGCCTCTGGCATTTGTTCGTAATTCGTGGGTAGGCACCTCGCATTCAGGACAGGCGTTCGTCTTTAACGCGTGTAGTGCCACGTTTTCCATATAGTGGACGATCCACGCGGAGAGAATTGGAAACCACTCTCAAACCTTGCCGTCGGCGCAGTCAATCGCGATGCGGGTATGCGCCCCATCCTGTAGGGGCGTGAAGATGAGTTCGAAGACATCTTATAGGGTGTCAGCCTTGATTTTCCTCTGATGTTGGTCGTCTTTGGAGGAGTTTGAGAGTTTGGGAGGAATGGGCAATAAGGCGAGAAGCAGAAAAGCCATTGAACCTGGGCTGTTGCGCTTGGCCGATGGAAGATTTCCGATCGTAATATAGACAGGCCACGCTTTCTTGTCACCCGAGAAGTTGGTAATGTTCGTCTGATCCGACATTCCAATTATTGCAATAACAGCAGCACCAGCTGGAAGCGTCTCCTATAATCAGTCAGCGAACGTCCCAGCAGAAGCGGATGGGTTGCTATACCTGGACGTCCTACCACCAATCCGCTGTATGAATTTCTGCATATATTCTCTGCCCGGTGGAGTCATATGCATGCCGTGGCGCGTAGACCAAGTCGTCTCGGTATACGATCCGGCGAAGGAGATATCTAACACAACCTAGAACGTTGCGGTAAAAACATGGCAAAGTTCTTTGGCCATCCTCAACCTGTTCTTCGAACCATTGCAGATATAGACTGTACGGATCCAGTAACCGGAGATGGTTCTCCAGCGTGTGCATGGAGCTATACCCGCCTGATTCAGCATCTCCTAGGCCACTCGAGAAGTATTGATTGATTCTTGATTTGGACACTTTTCCCTAAATGAACCAGGATGCCAGTTTGAAACCTTGTTCGCTATTGAATGGTGCCCATGGGTCGTCACACAGGTTGCTGTATTCATGCTCAAAACTGTCGACGTCTCCGATTACTTGCCCGGCGCCTTTATAATGAATCTGTTTGCCAGCGGAGGGTGACGTAACGTTATCGAATACTTCAGTATCAGACTCTTATGCAATGTCTCGACAAAATTCGTCAGGCTCCGATCCAGCAGGGCCTGGATCGGATTCACAGTCGGAATCCTGGCGCTCGCTTGCGCCTGTGTTGTGCGATACGCTTGATTCCATATTGATATATTATTCAGTTGACGCGAGGACAATGTCCAGACCTGGGTGCGCAGTTCGCAGGTGCTTCTCATATCCACCAGACCGGGTGTATTTTTGGCAGCAGAATGGACATTTGCTTGTCATGTTTCAAGTTGGACTTTGCTCCGTTGATCCCGCGGGCTCCGTATAGATTCGAGGGTGTAGCTATGTCGAGTGTTGACACCAACCCGGATTGATTGCATGTAGGGCCAAGGGGCGCGCATGCAATAATCATGATCTAGTCATTGATAGAGTTAGCGTAGGCGTCACGTGGTATCAGCTGTGGTTTCGTTCAACAAATGAGGCGACAAATATTATGTTCCCGCCCGAATGCGTTTATCATGTTTCATTTATTCAAGTTGAATCAGACACTGGAAGAGTCCGGTCATAGAGCGTCAGATTCGCCTTTTCTTATCAAATCATGAAACGAATTCATGATTCTTTCAAATCACCTAGAGGATCTGGGAGTTTGATATATAAAGTAAATCAATCACGATACTAGATGGGCTTCATACCAAGTATCATCTTACCATCAGAACCTCCACAACAGCCACCGTTATCACATCACAAGTATCCCTAAATACAGCCATTTAGATACACCAAGAATCCACGGATATGGCGCGGAATAACAACATTGTAGGGTACGCCCTCATGCCGGTGGGAGGTGCGCAGCAGGCGCCGCCCACGGGTCCGACCTATCACCTTCCGCCTTTTACTCTCGTTGGGGAGTATTCTCATAGACGCCCCGATCGTCGATTGATTAACGATCACAAGTTGAGCATGGGCATCCCCCATCAGCCCAAAAACAAGCCCCCCCCATATGTGTTTGTTGGCGGGATGCTGTCAAAGATCAGATGTTAGCAAGCGGCTATATTTCAGATAATTGGCACTTCCCAGACGCTGAATTCCAGCAAATCGTCGCAGGCATGAGGAGATTGTAACCTGCGTGCGATGAACTCGGCACTGCGTCAGCAGCCAATAACATGGCTAGTATGCAGGAGATTGGTGAGGCAGTTCTTCAATTGGTTAAGGACTGAGGGATGAAGTTGACCAAGACCATTGAGACCAATAACCACGTGCCTCCACCTGGCCCAGGCGTCCCCCCTGCGCAAGTCATTCTGAACCCAATATTAGTAGCTCTCAACGCACTACCTCAGTGCCAGTGGAGTATTGCAACACATGTACCGAACGCTGGCCCAGTTGTCCAAAATGCTCCGGAGGCCAATGCTCCTGGGCCAGGCCAAAAGGTACCTGCTCCCCCGGCGAATCGCCAAGAGCAGCACAATCCCCCACCCCCAGGCCCGGCAATCCCCCAAGCTCAGAACAATCCTCCCGGTGCCGCGAATCCCCAAGCGCAGAACAACCCCCTACCCGCAGGCCCGGTGAATCTCCAAGGTCAGAACAATCGCAGACCCCCAGGCCCGGCGATCCCTCAAGCTCAGAACAATCCTCCCGGCGCCGCGATCCCCCAGCGCAGAACAACCCCCCACCTGCCGGCTTACCAAATCTCCAAGCTCAGAACAATCCTTCAACCCCAGGCCCGGCGAATCCCCCAGCTCAGAATGTTCTGCCCATGGGGCCCAAATATCGGCACCCACCGGCGAATATTTCTGCAATTAACCATCTGGCTAGCCCAATGTTTATCCCTGGTACGCCAGAACGGGTCCAACATGCTCCGGCGAATGTCCAAGGTCCGAACGATCCTGCCGGCGTAGGGGATCTCCAAGCTCCGAATAATCCAGCTCGCGCTGCGGATCTCCAAGCTCCGAACAATCCTGCTGGCGCAGTGAATCCCCAAGCTCCGAACAATCCTGCCATCCAGGTAGTTATTCCTCCGCAAATCCAAGCGGTTCCCCCAATGGGCATTATAGGTACCCCACTAGGGATGCAAGATGCTCGTCCGGCGGATATCCCGGGAGCTGCGGCACTGATCGTGGAGGATCCGGGGTTTGAATACCTTGGCATGGCACGACGAGTACCTCGCGCAGTGTCTGATCTGTCCCCAATTAGTCAGTTTTTTCGCAACAATTCAGATGTGTTTTTTTTTAACTTACTGACTGAGGATATATAGATTGGAGCTGTATGCTTGGACGTCCATGTGCTGTTCGTATTGTTTGGGTCCACAATTGGGCCGATATCGACGCACCCCAACCAAATTATCGCCTTCCACATTGGCGCAATCCTCATATCAATGGGGTAGGTTTTGCTGAGTTAAATGCCTATGACATACGCGGACTGTCAGCGATTATTTCGAGAACTGTGCCACACAACGCGATTCGCTACATCCTTGGCGCGACTGGTAAAGGCCGCAAAGAGCTTTGTCTTCATCCTGCGTTCCCGTTATCTTATATAAATTACGTCTTGATCGAGAATGATGAAGACGTAAGGGCCTGGCTGCTGTCGAATCCGGTTCTCGAGGATCCATTGGATCTGTTGGTCTATTGTCATCGCCTATATACTGCCGACAGGGTACCCACTGCGCCCTTGAGAAGGTACAATTATCTTTCTGAAAATGGCATCGCCGATTGGGCGCGGCAAGGAGGTGCACGTACTGGCATTCAAGCCCCACGAAAGGAAGTGAGACCTGACCCCGGCCCAGCGAATGCTGGAGGTAACCAGGCAAATGACTCTCCCCTTTTGCTCCCTGTATCTAGCAGTTCATCATCAGATGTCTCCGACGCGGGCGAGGGATGTGAAGCAATCATCGGAACATCACGATCCCCTGTTGCAGATCCCACCGAATCCCCCCATTTTCGTATACCCCTGGCTGTTCAATCGCCATCCAAAATAAATACCCACTATGGGTGGGAGCTGGGGGGCCGTGGGGGTTAGACTCCGGATGTCAAGGTACGGAAGTGTGGAGCTCCATCCGATTCGGAAGATTGGGAGTATTTGAATAAGAAATTGTGTCAAGGTTCAAATGGTCGCGAGTGGGTGAAAGCAATGGAGGACCGGAAGTGTCGGGCACAGTTGGATGACGAAAAAGGTGACGATGATGCCAGTCCAGTTAAGAGATTGCATTTGACATTGTCCGCAGAGTGTGGTGGATCGGAGTGTGGTCGATCTGACGGCGCGTCGTTTATATGCTAATGTCACAAATCGTGACTAATCAAGGCAGATTTCACATGACTCATATTTGTGAGTCATAAGGTATGTTGGATTTTACACTATGACGTCACTTGACTCATAGTTCTCACATGACTACGCACTTGCGAGTTATTGTTTTATTATGATTGGTCGATTGTTTAATGACTCACGATTGTGACGTCACATGATGTAATGACTTTCGCACATGACTTATATTATCAGTCATAGGTTTCATGCTATGACTCACTATGAGACATAGAGATTTATGTAGCGCAAGGTGACTCATCACCTGGGTTAGGGTTGTGGGAAGATGCCTATATAAGGGACTTGGGATCGCCCAAAGAGATAGGATCTTCACGCAACCATCTAAGTACTTTTCTATAGTTAAGATATTGCAATACGATTACGTTTTGCTCGCTTTACACATATTCCTCCTTTACGAGAACCTACGCTCTAAGAACCCGGAGACTATTGTGGTAGTCTCGACCGGCCGCCCGAACATAGAACTATTGTGATAGTTCTGTCAAGCACGACAATCCATCTATCTTACTATCTGAAGAGATAGTACATCTCACGAACAAGACAACCAAGCCAGTTCCGTACTATCTGAAGAGATAGTACTCCCAGACCTATTAGAAAGAAAGGACAAGACTCACATAGGCACGAGACCACTGTAGTTACCTGTTGCACATAAGCTCAACAATAGGATTGTTACATTTGGTTGCGTCAACCTGCAACACCCAACGACAGAACGGCTCAACAACCTGTCGATCAGGAGATCGACCTCTCGGAAAGAGAAATCGACCTAGAAGGACTAGGGGACACGTTAGCCGAGTCCATTCAACACTCGAGAGCTGTGAGCTTCACCACAGATAGCGCAGAAGCAGAATCAGAATCGGACGAAACAGACCCAGTACCTACAAGGAGGAACACAATGGCGTCTACATCTAACCCTAATCCAGACACGAAGGGCAAAGAAACGACTCCACCCTTACCATCCAACCTCATGCCGGATCAAATACAACAAATCATTGGAGCCTTAACCGGAGGGTCTGGAACCACGAAAAAGCCCAAAATCAAGGAACTCCGCACATTTCACGGTGAACGAGACCAGCTCAGAGGTTGGCTGGCCCAGCTATCTTTCTACTTCAAAGGAGTAGGATGGGAATTCGACTACAACAATGACAAAATTGTCTACGCTCTTAGCCTTCTCATAGAAGACACTTTGAAATGGGCTACGCCATACATCGAAAGACGACAAGACATCACCTGGAGCAGTTGGGACGACTTTAAGAATGAATTGCAGGGACAATTTGGCGAAATCGATGAGCAAGGAGCAGCAAGAGCAAAACTCATGAGGATGGTTCAAGGATCGAAAGGAGCTACAGAATACTGGAATGAATATAGACTCATAGCGAGTCACACCGGAATGGACGATGCAACCCTGACTTACAACTTAATGAGGGGATTCAAAACAGAACTCCAAGACGCATGGGGAATGGACGGATCAGACTCGCAAGACCCACAATTCGTGGCCAACTGGGCCATCAACAAGGAGACAAAGATGGCGGCCATCAAACACATGCGTCACGGGGCAATCAGCAACGAAAAAACTGCATCTCCAGCAACCTCACGAAACCAAAATGGGACCTTTCGCCCTCAGAGCGACAATCAGCGAGATCCAAGGGAGTTGGATGCGACCCGAAGAAGGCCTGGATTCAACATCTCGGCGAAAGAATCCCAACGAAGGATGAGAGAAAATTTATGCCTCAAATGCGCTAAAGCAGGACATCGAGCGGCGGCATCCCGAAGCCAGGCCAACAGCAAGGAAGGAGCAACATGGGAACCAAGGAAGGACAACAAAAAGCAATGGAGACCACCAGCCAAAGCCAGGGAAATGGAGGTCGCAAAAGAGGAAGAGTCGGGAAACGACGAAAGTTCCCAGTAAGCAATGGTCTGTGGGACAAGACCAAACCAAAGCGCATTGAGATGAGGAACCTTTACGCGGCACTGAACAACACGGAAGCACTAAGCAACGAAAATGATCATATTATGGTCACGATAAAACTACATGGCGCAACAAGACAAATCACGATTAATGCGATGATCGACTCGGGAGCAACTGAGGACTTTATCGACAAAGGGTTCTGCAGCAAATACAACATCAGAACAACACAAGCAAAGACGATACGAGAGGTTTACCTGGCGGACGGTCGACCCAGCGCTATGGGACCAATCACCCATACAGCGAAAGTACCTATAGACATCGGTAGCCATAGGGAATTCGCGATTTTCCAAGTGGCAAAACTACCCAACCATGAGGTCATCCTTGGAATGCCATGGTTAAAGCAGCACAGTCCCCGAATCGACTGGGGTCAAGGAAAAATCACCTTTGAAAGCGAAAGGTGTACGACATCGTGTTTAAAAAAATCACCCACGGTATACGCCATACCAGAAGATAAAGCACGAGAAGAGAACTTGAAAGTCGAGTTCGGCTTCGCTCAAAGCAAGAAAGATCAGCGAGTCAAGGTTAAAAAACTTGACCCGCAAGCAAAGATACCGACTCAGGAATCGGGACAAGCAGCAGGACACGACCTGTACGCAAACGAAAGCAAGACAATACCGGCCCGAGGACAAGAAGTTGTCCGAACCGGAATATCAATCACACCACCAAGAGGAACCTAAGGCAGGATAGCGCCAAGAAGCGGCATGGCAGTTAAAAATCAGATTGCTGTCAATGCAGGCGTGATCGCCTCCGGCTATACTGGGGAAATCAAAATAGTACTAGCCAACATGGGCAACCAAGACTATCAAGTCAAAAATGGAGATCGGATAGGACAACTCATCACGGAAAAAATAGTCGAAAGCGACTGTTATGCGGTCCGAACGCTCAAAAATACCAACAGAGGAAAACAAGGATTTGGAACCACAGGAGCTTCCAAGGCACAGATCTGCGACATCAGTGCCAGAGCCTTCGGAAAGTTTTACCGAAGACCGGACACGACCACAGGAATCCTCAAGTACAGCAAAAAAGAAGGACGCATAAGCCTAGAATCAGTCAACATTAGCACTGAGCTAGCCATTAAAAGCGGAAAATATGAAAAACAATGAAAACTGGAAGAAATGGTGCCTCAAGAATATCAGGAATACTTGGATGTATTCGAAGAAGGAGAAAAAACTAAGCTACCGCCTCATCGACGGGGGGTGGACCTGGAAATCAAACTCGAAGAAGGAGAGGGACTCCCGATCAAAGAGATATACGCACTTTCTCAGGACGAACTAAAGGAACTCTGGAGCTATATCAAACAGAACGAGAAAAGAGGATGGATAAGAGAAACCTACTCTGAAGGGGGATCTCCCATCATGTTTGTCAAGAAAAAGGATGGAAAACTCCGACAATGCGTCGACTATCGGGCACTAAACTATGTTACAAAAAAGGACCGATACCCCCTACCGCTCATAGGGGAAGCCTTGGACAGGCTACAAACAGCAAAATACTACACCAAACTGGACATCAAGGACGCATACCACAATGTCAGAATCAAGGAGGGAGACGAATGGAAAACGACATTTACCACGAAATACGGCACTTACGAATACTTGGTAATGGCTTTTGGGCTAACCAATGCACCTGCAGCATTCCAAAGATGGATCAACAGAACCTTGCAATCTTATATCGACATATGCTGCATAGTGTACCTGGACGACGTCCTAATATACTCAGACAACCTGGAACAACACCAAAATGACGTGGCTGCCATCATCCGCGCTATACAACAACAACGAATGAAGCTCAAACCATCGAAATGGGAATTTCACCAACGAGAAACAGAATACCTAGGATTCATCATCAATAACGAAGGAGTCAAAGTCGACCCTATCAAAACAGCAGCCATATGGGACTGGAAAGCACCTACCAACAAAGAGGGAATTCCGGAATTCATGGGATTTTGCAACTTTTACCGACGCTTTATAAACGGATTCAGCAGAACAGCCAAACCACTATACGATCGAACCAAGAAAGATGTCATCTGGGAATGGGGAAACAAAGAACAAACCGCCTTTGATGAGCTAAGACCGAAGTTATGCTCAACCCCAGTGTTGACATACTTCATACCGGGAAGACCACTGCTGGTCGAAACCGACGCCTCACAATATGTGTGCTCAGGCATACTGTCACAACAGGACGAGGACGGAAAATGGAGACCAATAGCATACCGATCAAAGACGATGAAACCAGCCGAATGCAACTACGACGTACACGACAAAGAACTGTTAGCAATAGTTCAAGCACTCAAAGAATGGAGGCGATACCTTAAAGGAAGCGGACAACACTTCAGGGGGTATTGACCGACTACCTGAACTTGATAAGATTTACAACCACCAAGCAGTTAACTGGACGGCAAATCCGATGGAGTGAAGTTTTAAGTGGCTTCGACTTCAAGATTGAATATCGACCAGGAAAAGAAGGAGGCAAACCAGATGCCTTAACTCGACGAAAGGCAGACATGCCACAGGAATAAGACGAACGACTTACACAGAAAGAAAGGATCCTCCTACCAAAAGAGATATAGGTCGACACCAGCATCCAGGAGATGGAGACAATGAGACTCGAAGAAACAAGCCACGAAGAACTTCGCAACGAAACGGCTCGAGACGAAGAAATTCAAACAATAAGGAAAGCCTGGGAACGAGGAGACAAAGAAATGAAGGGAGTAGCCCTAGGACTATGCCAATGGAAGGACGAATACCTATGGTACCAAGGAAAGATTTGGGTTCCCAACAAAGAGAGAATTCGGACCAACCTTATACGACAACACCATGATATTCAGCAAGCAGGACACGGAGGAACGGCAAAAACAAGAGAGCTCCTACAACGCAAATACTATTGGCCTCATATGCGCAATATGATAAAACAATACGTCAAAAATTGCGACATTTGCCAAAGGATAAAGGTGGTACGACAGGCACCTTATGGCCTGATGAAGCCAAATGAAGCCACGGATCGACGGTGGAAATCAATATCAATGGACTTCATCACGGACTTATCAAAATCGGAAGGAAATGACGCAATCCTGATCGTCATCGATCGACTCACAAAAATGGCTCATTTCCTACCATGCACAAAGGAAATGAACGCGCGACAATTCTCAGACCTCTTAATGAGGGAAATATTTCGATTGCATGGGCTGCCTAAACATATCATAACGGATCCAGGATCCATATTTACTTCGGATCTATGGAAAGAAACGACAAAACAACTGGGGATAGAACGAAGATTGAGCACAGCATTTCACCCTCAAACGGACGGACAAACGGAACGAACGAATTCCACTTTGGAACAATACCTCCGAGCATACGTCAATTATCAACAAGACAACTGGAAGGAGCTCCTACCAATGGCAGAATTCGCATACAACAATGGATATCAAG
>Ga0307509_10003343_pt1 | contig 24504 bp, 21 predicted proteins | sample 10_EM_MG_FD_202245 | JGI IMG/M metagenome (GOLD analysis project Ga0307509, IMG submission 202245) | Populus trichocarpa ectomycorrhiza microbial communities from riparian zone in the Pacific Northwest, United States - 10_EM | ecosystem: Host-associated > Plants > Roots > Unclassified | place... | reverse complement strand
CACAGCGTATCCTCCAATTACGTCGATTTGAGGTGGTATTCTGCTGATTAATTGCTGTATTGGCAATGGGTGCAGTTACCGGATTCGGAAGGTCGGGAATCTGCAGGTCTCATCCGTCCATGGGATATGAGAAGGAGAAATAAATTGGGGGCCTCATAGGGGAGGGGTAAGGAAACTTGTGATGTTCTGAAATACTTGCACGCAAGTATGGTGGGACAACAGATGCAATATATTGCAACACCTGAACAATCTCAGGTATAATGACCTCTCCTGGAGTGGCCGTGCAGCAGTTTTCAGAGCTTTGATTGAACCAGGAGGGCGCTCAAAGATGCTTGCTTGTATTGTCAGCCCTGGTTGCAGGCCCTATGTTAATTGGAAGGTCTGATTTGGCTGCACGACCCTGCACGACCAGTCCAAGCGAGTTTGTTATATCTGGGATTTACGATATCACAATTTTACTTGTCACCCAACATGTACTTGTAATATGGCGCAGTGAAACCTCGGATATTTCTCACCTCCAAAACTTCCAACCCTCTAGTAATTCCAGTATTTGCAGAGTCACGACATTTGAGGTATGGGAAATTCCCCTGAAAATTCTAGGCCTCTTATAGTTTCTAATTCCAGGACATTTTGCGGATCTTAATCCTAGCAAATACCTACTGTAGGTTATCAGAGAAAAAAGACCGAAGGGAGAGGAGAAACAAACAAACAATGCCCATTTGTGTGAAAGTCTCAAGGGTTTCTAGTTGCATTTATGTGCAGAAGAACCATGTTAGTCATCCAACTCTCTGAGGGACATGCCTTGCCAACAAGTAAGCTCAAAGACTCCGGGAATCCACTGGGCAAAGCTGTCTTTTATTATACTTCGCCGTGGAAAATAGTTTTTAGTTATGTCTGCCTTGGCAGCACTTTCTTACTTAAATTTATACTCTTTACTCAGTTCTTTGTAGACCATATCCAAGTCACGCAAAGTATCCTTTTCCAACGGGTATCATGGGATATCACTCGATTTAGCTGGTTATATCTGGCTGCTCCTCTTTCCACCCCTCCTTATCTCCAACCTCATGCTACTTTCTACCGGCTGGAATTATAGGAGGTTTCACTGTATTCATTTACATTTTTCTTTTGACAGTATGCGTGAAAGAGCGTCTGCTGTTAGATCAGTGTATCCGTTTCGTTTTTTGGAGTTAGTCTGCATGAGATACTGGGGAAGATGGTGTTTTTTTAAAAGAAAAAATGGCATTGACTTTTATAGCGGTATGTCGAGCTGGGCCTAAGAACGAATGGGGAAGCGTGCTAGTAGCTTAATTAGCACCATGTGCTCTATCTTAATAGTAAAAAATGTCTTCCTCTAACTCCGGGCGTGCTCATTTCACATGCACTCCCAACTCTTATCAGACTCCACCACCTCCACCACTATCTTCTTATTCCAACAGCTTTTTTAGTGTGGGTTGTACGAGTATCGAACAAACCCTTCCTCCACGGCCTCAGGCACTGCCGCACATCACCCATGCGTGCTTCCTCCCACTCTTCCCTCCTTGCATAGTCCCATCGACATGCATTCTAATCTCTTTTTTCAGGCATTGTATATGGTTGTGGTTGAGTGTCTAGGGTGTGGGATGAGCCACTCTGGCTTTCAATACTATTTGAAGTAGGGGTCAAGTTAGTGTAGGTAAAATACGGGGCACTGTCTGGAAGAGATACTCACCTATTGATTCTGTCGCTTAATGCGCTTAATGCCGCCAATTGACTGGAACGCTGTACAGTACACCGGAAGAGTTGAATGGCACTGATAGCCATTCCTGTCCTCCCATTTCCATACCCACAGTAGACGACCGTAACTCCCGCCTCGTTATATGGGTTCCAGATCTGATCAAATTGCTCTTGTGTCGCTGCGGTACGCTCTAACTTACGGCTTTAATATTTGAATACGAGATTTTCGCAGCACGAAGCCAGCCCCTCTGGCTCGGCGATAGCCATACAGAGTTCAAACTAATGATGTTTATCTCATAGTTGTTAAGGAACTCATTCGCAATAGCGTACTCCATCTTAATATATGGTAAAAAATGTCTTCCTTCAACCCCCCGTACTCATTCTACTTGCTCCCTGAACTCGCATCAGGCTTTACCACCCTTACTGTATCCCTTCATCCACTGCTATCTTCTAACCGCTTTTCTAGTGTGGATCGGATGATGATCGCACGATCCCTTCCTCCTTCTACTGCCTCATATCCTCCATATGCACTACCTTCCACTCTTCCCTCCTTGCGCAGTCCCACCGCCATCCATTCTATCACTTCTCTTTTTTTTAAGGCGTTGTGTATGGTGGCGGTTGAGTATCGATGGTGTCGGATGGGCTACTCTGGCTTTCAACACGATTTGAAGTAGGGTCAGCGTAGGTAATGCGAGGCACTGTCTGAAAGAGATACCCACCCATTGATTCTCTCACTTAGTGCGTTTAATGCGGCCAATTGACTGCAACACTGCACCCCGTTTGCCCTGAAATCGTTTTCGTCTAGAGCCCGGCCCTGGAAGAGTTGAATGGCACTGATCGCCATTCCTGTCCTCCCATCTCCATACCCACAGTAGACGATCGTAACTCCTGCCTCCTTATAGGCATTCCAGATCTGATCAAATTGCGCTTGTGTGACTGCGGTACACTCCAGGGCTTTGATGTGTGAATACGAGATTTTCGCGGCGCGAAGCCAGCCTCTCTGTCGCGGCGATAGCTCCACGGAGTTCAGACTGATGATATTCCTTATCTCATAGTTGTTAAGGAACTCAATTGAGGTTTCGTTAATGGCCTCATCGGCATCTTCGCCATTGTAGTATGGCGCAGAGGACCGTGCAAGGCGACCAGGAATTACCCACTCGAACCGTCTGAACACCGGGTTCTTGATCTTGTGTAGGCCGAACTGGATACCCACTTCCCCAACCTTCAACTGCGGACTGTCGCCACTTACACGTTGTATTGGCCCAAGCTTCTTATTAGTACCATCGGGATGCACCTTTAATGAATACCCGCCCGGGCTAAGCCGCGTGAAAGTAAGCCACTCCCACTCGCGAAAATGGGGCACAGCGCATGTAAGTTTACCCTGTTCCCCCCGGCCGAGAACAAGCCTGGTGAATCTATTGCGCATGCCAATTCGATGATCAGGGTTCGGTTCGCAGATCCACATTTGGTCCCAATGACCCTCATGATATTCCCGGAGACAAGTGTCTTTTCCTGCTGCTGTGAGCATTTGGTTTGTACCGAATACACTAATCAGATAAATGTCGCCTGCGTCTAGGTTGTCGTTACCGTGTCCAGGTGGGAACATGGTGCTGAGATATGCAAGTGGGCGTCAAGTTTTAAAAGAGGAATGTGGGGGTACTTTGTACGTCGGGAGATTATGAGAGTCTTGGCTGTAGGCTTGTGAGGCTCGAGATATAATAGATTCAGGACGATAGTACCGGTACTGGTAGGAGCAGTAGGGCTCTTATATATTCTGAATTTGTATGTGGGAACTGCACTTGGGATTAAAGCTTAGAGGCTCTGCTCGCCGCGGCATCGTACATTAAATGCCTTTTTTTCTCTTTTGGGAATCAATACCTTCTCCAGAGTCCCGAGTTTCTAGAGTCGCGGGAGTCGCTGCATAAAAACGGGGATAAAAGCAAACATACGGAAGCGTGCATGTAACCCGATACAAGACTTAGCCTGAAATAGAGAGAGTGATCTTAAGACAAACAGTGAAAGCAAACAGAGGTCTACTGGGGTACTGTACTGTACAGTACCATGGAGCCTGGGATGAATGTTTACTGCAGATATAATACCGGTATGTCAACAGAGGCGCTCAGATGGGAAAAGACGCTGGCAAGGGGGTAAGCGACGCCGTTACTCTCGTGACTCGCGACGAGGAGACGGTAAATAAAAAGCTACTGTACTCGTAGTATATTTCCTAATATCTAAAGTAGACTAGCTTCAAAGGGGAAATGTATACCATACCGTAGTCTGGTAGTCAATACGCTTCTGCTTATTCTGTGAGAAGGAGTGGAGGGGGAGGAACCTTGTGATGTTCTGATGCAGTGTACTCGTACTCTACCGGTATTGCAACACCTGAAAAATCCGAGGCATAACAAACTTTCATGGACTGGCCGTGTAGCCGTTTTCAGAGCTTTGGATGGTCCTGGGGGGGGTCCAAAAACGCCTGCCTACATTATCTAGCCCTGTTCACAAGCCCTCTGTCAATCAGAGGGTCGATTGCGCTGCACGACCAGTCCGAGCGAGTTTGTTATCTTCTAACCACTTTTCCACAGTGTGTTATACGATGATTGCACAATTATTTCTTCCTTCCTCCGCCTCAGGACACTACCGCATATCATCCATATACACTTCCTCCCACTCTTCCCTCCTTGCGTAGTCCTATTGCTATGCTTTCTATCACTTCCCTTTTTTTCCAGTCGTTGTGTATGGTGGCAGTTGAGTATGGAGGGTGTCGGATGGGCCACTGTGGTTTTCAACGCTAGTTGAGGTAGGGTTAGTGTATGCCATGCGAGGTGCAGCCCGGAGGAGGTCCTCACCCACGGAGTCTGTCGCTTAATGCGTTTAATGCCGCTAATTGAGTAGGACACTGCACGCCATTCCCCCTGTAATCGTTGTCGTTTAGAGCCCGGCCCTGGAAGAGTTGAATGGCACTGATAGCCATCCCTGTCCGCCCATCTCCATACCCACAGTACACGACCGTAACTCCTGCGCTCACATAGGCATTCCAGATCTGATCGAATTGCTCCTGTGTGACTGCGGTGCACTCCACGGCCTTGATGTGCGAATACGAGATTCTAGCAGCACGAAGCCTGTCCCTCTGGCGCAGCGATAGCTCTAGCGAGTTCAAACTGATGATGTTCCTTATCCCATGGTCGCGAAGAAATTCAATTGAGGTTTCGTTAATGGCCTCATCGGCATCTTCTCCATCGTAGTATGGCGCAGACGACCGCGCAAGGTGTCTAGGAATTACCCACTCGAACCGTCTGAACACTGAGTTCTTGATTTTGTGTAGGCCAAACTGGGTGCCCACCACAAACTGGGTGTCCGCCTCCCCAATCCTTAACTGGGGACTGTCGCCATCGACACGTTGTATTGGCCCAAGCCTATTGCTATCACGAGGGTACACCTTTAATGAATACCCCCCTAGGCTAAGCCGTGTGAAAGTAAGAAACTCATCGGCGCGGAAGTGGGGTACAGCACATATGAGTTTATGGTCCCCCCGGCCCAGAACAAGCCCGGTGTGTCTATTGCGCATGCCAATTCGATTGTCTGAGTTCGTTTCACAGATCCACATTTGATCATGATGATCCTCCTGATATTCCCGGAGACAAGTGTCTTTTCCTATTGCTGTGAGCATCTCATTGGTACCGAATACGCTAATCAGGTAAATGTCGCCTGCGTCTAGCTTGTCGTTACCGCGTCCAGGTGGGAACATGTTGGTGTTTAGGTTAAGAATTAAGAGAATATGGGGGTACTTCGCACTGGTACTTTGGGGAACTATAAGAGTTTCGGCTATAGGCTTTGGAGGCTTGATGTAAGTTTACATGGCTAGTGGTAGCAGGAGGGGCTGTTATATATTCTGGATTTGCATGTGGGGACTACATTCGGGATCAGCTTAGAGGCTCTGCTCGCCGTGGCACCATACATTAAATGCCTTTTTTTGAAAAAAATAAACGGCTAGTATATTTCCTAATACCTGAAGTAGACTGATTTAAGAGAGGAAATGAATACCATAGTCAGGTAGCCAATACGCTTCTTCCTGTTCTGTGAGGGGGGGATAAATTGGAGGCCTAATAATGGAGGGGTAAGGAAACCTATGATGCTTTGATATAGACAGCCTCCCCGACCACCCGGACACCTCCCATCTGGACAGATGGTGATTTGTGGGCTTTGTATGGGGGGACCAGAGGCTGCCAGCGCAGTAGCTACAACTCATCCAATTAAGCCAAGAAAACCACTTGAAGTTTCTTATTTGGGTTTGGCTATCTGGGTGAGGGGGCATCCGGGTCCCGGCAGGCAGTCCACCGGCCCTTGCACGCAAGTGTGGTGGGCCATTAGACCCAATATATTGCAGCATCACAATTTTACTTGCTGTTCAATATGGAAGTATCTATTTATATTCCCCTTTAGGCAGAGTGAGTAGAAGTGCATCTGGTATTGGATTATGGTATCTATTTTATTTTAAAGTCAGTTCGCTTTAGATATTTGGATGTATGCTGTTTCGAGGGGGGTTTTTTTTTAAAATAAAAAATAAAAAATAAAAAATGATGGGTATTACTTTTTATGGGAGCATGCCGGGAAGGGGCCAGGAAAAAGAAAAAGAGTATAAGTAGATTAATTGGTAGCACAGCGTATTCCATCTTAATACTGGGTATCTCGCCCCCCCCGTTTATGGTAAAGAATCCCTTCCTTTAAACACCCACCCGCTCGTTCTACTTGCCCTCCCAGCTCTCATCAGGCTTTACCACCTCCATCATATCTCTATGTCTGCCGCTATCTTCTTCTAACCGCTTTTCTGATATGCGGTATATGGTGATCGCGCAGCCCCTTCCTCTTTCCACCACCTCAGGACACTGCTGCATATGATCCATACACACTTCCTCATTGCATAATCCTATCGCCATGCATTCTATCACTTCTTTTTTGCCTCAGGGGCTGTGTATGGTGGCGGTTGAGTATCGAGGATGTCGGATAGGCCACTAGGACTTTCCGCGCTATTGGAAGAAGCGTCAGCATAGGTCATACGAGCCACTGCCTGAAAGATACTCACCAATTGATTCTGTTACTTAGTGTATTTAGTGCAGTCAGTTGGCTGGAACACTGCACGCCATTTGCCCTGAAATCGTTTTCGTCTAGAGCCCGGCCCTGGAAGAGTTGAATGGCACTGATAGCCATCCCTGTCCTCCCATCTCCATATCCACAGTAGACAATCGTAGCTCCCGCCTCGTTATAGGCATTCCAGATCTGATCAAATTGCTCCTGTGTGATTGGTGTACACTCTACAGCCTTGATGTGCGAATACGAGATTTTCGCGGTGCGGAGCCAGCCTCTCTGTCGCAGTGATAGCTCTACAGAGTTCAAACTGATGATGTTTTTGATCTTATGGTTATGAAGGAACTCAATTGAGGTTTCGTTAATATTCTCATCAGCATCTTCGCCATTGTAGTATGGCGCAGACGACCGCGCAAGGCGACCAGGAATCACCCACTCGAATCGTCTGAAAATCGAGTTCTTGATCTTGTGTAGGCCGAACTGGGTACACACCTCTCCAATCTTTAAATGCGGACTATTATTGTCGACACGTTGTATAGGCCCGAGCTCAGTGGCAGTATCAGTGCCAGGGTTCACCTTTAATGAATATCCTCCCAGGCTAAGCCGCATGATAGTAAGCCACTCCCAACCGAAGAAATGGGGCGCAATACATTTAAGCTCGTCGTTTACCCATCGGCCTAGGAAACACCCAGTGTGTTTATTACGCATGCCAATTCGATGGCTTGAGTTCGTTTCGCAGATCCACATTTGGTCATGGCGACCCTCCTGATATTCCCGGAGACAAAGGTCTTCTCCTTCTGCTGTGAGCATTTCGTTCGTACCGAGTACGCTAATCAGATAAATGTCGCCTACGTCTAGGTTGTCATTACCGCGCCCAGGTGGAAACATGGTGTGGAGGTGGTGGATGTGGAGGTTCAATCGGCCCAGGCAGTGGGAGTAGTAGCCTCTTATGTATTCTGGATTTGCATGGGAAGACAGCACTGAAGAATTAAAGATTGGGGGCCCCACCAGTACCCACACACCACTATAAATGTAAATGAATACCTCCTAATACTCCAGTACTCGAGTACCTAAAGTAGATTAACTTCAAAGGGGAAATGAATACCATAGTCGGATAGCAGATATTCTTCTGCGCATGCTTTGGAAGAAGAAATAAATTGAAGGGGTAGGAGTGGGAGGGTAAGGAAATATGTGTGTGGGGCTACAGCTGTAATATATTGCCACTCACAATTTACTTGCTTCTCAACATGTATGATAGGCATCCATTTATGATACGTTCCCCATTGGACATTGCGAGTGGAAGAGCATCTGCTATTGGACTATGGTATCCATTTCTTTTTTGGAGTTAGTCTGCCTTAAATATCAGGAGATATGCGGTTTTCTTTAAAAAGAAAAAAATGGCATTAATTTTTATAGTCGCATGTCAAGCAGAGCTTAAGAAAACAGAGAGAAGCGTGCAAGTAACCTAATTGGCAATATGGCGTGCACCATCTTAATATGTGGTAAAAAATGTCTTCTTTCAACCCCCGCGTACTCATTCCGCTTGCCTCCTAAACTCCTACCAGCCTTTATCACGCTACTGTATCTCTACATCCACTGCTATCTTCTTCTGACCGCTTTTCTAGTGTGGGTCAGATGATGATCGCACAATTCATTCCTCCTTCCACTGCCTTAGGGCACTGCCGCATATCATCCATATGCACTTCCTCCACCCTCCCTCCTTGCGTGATGCCATCGCCATGCATTCTATCACTTCTCTTTTTTTTCAGGCGTTGTGTATGGTGGTGGTTGAGTATCGAGGGTGTCGGATGAGCCACTTTGGCTTGCAACACAATTTGAAATAGGGTCAGCGTAGGTAATGCAGGGTACCGTTTGGAAGAAATACTCACCCATTGATTCTGTCGCTTAATGCGTTTAATGCTGCTAACTGACTAGTACACTGCACGCCATTCGCCCTGAAATCGTTGTCGTCGAGAGCCCTGCCTTGGAAGAGTTGAATGGCACTGATAGCCATCCCTGTCCTTCCATCTCCATACCCACAGTAGACGATGGTAACTCCTGCCTCCTTATAGGCATTCCAGGTCTGATCAAATTGCTCCTGTGTGACTGCCGTACACTCCACAGCCTTGATGTGTGAATACGAGATTTTCGCGGCGCGGAGCCAGCCCCTCTGTCGTGGCGATAGCTCCACAGAGTTCAAACTGATGATGTTCTTTATCCCATAGTTGTGAAGGAACTCAATTGAGGTTTCGTTGATAGCCTCATCGGCATCTTCGCCATTGTAGTAGGGAGCAGACGACCGTGCAAGGCGACCAGGAATTACCCACTCGAATCGCCTAAACACCCAGTTCTTGATTTTGTGTAGGCCAAGCTGGATGCCCACCTCCCCAACCTTTAACTGCGGACTGTCGCCATGGAAACGTTGTATCGGTCCAAGCCTGTTTTTACTGGTACTCTGAGGATACATCTTTAATGAATACCCGCCCAGGCTAAGCCGCGTGAAAGTGAGCCACTCATGGCCCTGGAAATGGGGCACAGCACAAACAAGTTTACCATCGTCATTCCGGCCCAGAACAAGCCCGGTGTGTCTATTCCGCATGCCAATCCGATGGTCTGAGTTTGGTTCGCAGATCCACATTTGGTTATGATGACCGTCCTGATATTCCCGGAGACAAACCTCTTTCCCTACTGCTGTGAGCATTTCGTTTGTACCGAAAATGCTAATCAGATAAATGTCGCTGGCATCTAGCTTGTCGTTACCGCGTCCAGGTGGGAACATGTCGTTGGTGTTAAGTGTTATGTGTTAAGAGAATATGGGGGTTTATATGTTGGGGGGTTATAAGAGTCTTAGTTGTTGGATTGTGAAGCTCGATACAGACTCAAGCTGGTGTGGGAGCATTAGGGGCTCTTAAACTATGTTCCACCGGTATTATAGATTTGCACGGTGGGACTGCACCCCAAGTTAAAGATTAGACTAGTGTCCTACCCCGCACACTACTCTAAAAATAAATGCCGCTTTTTCTTAAAAAAAGCAAACAGAATAGTTGTACTGTACAAGAAAAGCTTGTTAAATCAGCTATTAGGGATCGGGCCCCGAGCTTTCACAATCCAAAACAAAACACCTGGAAAGGGGTGCTGTGTTCCAGACAGGGCATATCTTGAGGAGGGTGAGCTCGCTAGATCCCATTAACTGGTACAGTACTTTTACTCGTTATATTGTTAACCCATTCTTACTAGCCTGTCATGGTTTAGCACGGCGATCTAGTTGAGATCCCCAATAAGTTTTTACAGTTCTCCTTATATCTAAAGGCTAACTTCAAAGAGAAAGTGGATCCTATCGGATGGCAGATGCTCTATGCTTATTGGGTGAAATAAATAAATAAATAAATAAATAAATGGGAAGCCTAATTGTGAAATACTGGTACAGTACAGTACCGTACAAGAAGGGTGGGACGACAGATGCAGTGTATTGCAACATCACAATTTGACTTGCTGCTCAACGTGTAATAGGTATCCATTTATATTTTTATTCGGACAGTATGAGTGGAAGAGGAGCATCTTCTATTAGGCTATGGTATCGATTTTCTTTTTGAAGTTAGTCTGCTTTGGATATTAGGAAATATGCTACCTTTTTTTTTCTTTCAAGAAAAATAGTATTAATTTATATGGCAGCATGTCGAGCAGGACCTGAAGAAAATGAGAAAAGGGTGCAGGTATCATGTCTTGATTGGTAGTTGAGCCTACACCAACTTAACTTAATATATGGTAAAAAATGTCTCCAACCCCCGCGTACTCTTTCCACTCGCCCTTCCAATTCTCGTCAGGTTTTACCACCCCAACCATATCTCTACATCCTTCTTCCAACCATTCTTCCTATGTGGGTTATAGGATGATCACACAATTCCCTCCTCCTACAACCACCTGAAGATACTGCCGCACATTATCTCTATGAACTTCCTCCCACTATTTCCATCGCCATGCATTCTCTCACCTCTTTTTGTTTTTTTCGGGCACTGTGCTTTCAGGCGCTGTGTATGGTGGCGGTTGAGTATCGTGGGTGTCGGATGGGCCACTCTGGTTTTCAACACTATTTGAAGTAGGGTCAATGTAGGCAATAAGTTACGAGGCACCGCTTGGAAGAGACACCCACCCATTGATTCTATCGCTTAGTGCGCTTAATGCCGCTAATTGACTCGGGCATTGCACGCCATTTGCCCTGAAATCGTTATCGTCTAGAGCCCGTCCCTGGAAGAGTTGAATGGCACTGATCGCCATTCCTGTCCTCCCATCCCCATATCCGCAGTAGACGATCGTAACTCCAGCTTTGTCATAGGCGTTCCAGATCTGATCAAATTGCTCCTGGGTGATTGCAGCATACTCCAAAGCCTTGATGTGTGAATATGAGATACCAGCGGCACGAAGTCTACCTTTCTGGCGTGACGATAGCTCTATGGAATTCAAACTAATGATGTTCTTTATCCCATAGTTTTTAAGGAACTCAATTGAGCTATCGTTGATGCTCTCATCAGAGTCTTCGCCATCGTAGTATGGCGCGGATGACCGTGCAAGGCGACCAGGAATCACCCACTCGAACCGTCTGAACGCCGGGTTCTTGAGCTTGTGTAGGCCGAACTGGGTGCATACTTCCGAAATCTTTAAATATGGGCTCCCGCCGTCGACACGTTCTAATGGCCTGAGCTTCTCGGCACCCCAAGGGTTCACCATTATTGAATACCCGCCCAGGCTAAGCCGGTTGAAAGTAAGCCACTCCCAAGAGCGGTTATTCCATGCGAGACATCTAGCTTGGTCGTTTCTCCTCCAGCCCAGAAATCGCTTGGTGTATCTATTGCGCATGCCAATTCGACAGTCCCAGGTGATTTCGCAGATCCACATTTGATCCCAGTGACCCTCCTGATATTCCCGGAGGCAAAGGTCTTCACCTACTGCTGTGAGCATTTCGTTCGTACCGAATACGCTAATCAGATATATGTCGCCTGTGTCCAGCTTGTCGTTACCGCGTCCAGGTGGGAACATAGTGTTGGGGTGTTGGTGTTAAATGTTAAGAGAGGAATGTGGGGGTACTTTGTACGTCAGGGGATTGTAAGAGTCTTAGCCGTAGGCTTTGGTTGCTCAATCTAGGCTGAAGCGGGCAGGGGGAATAGTAGGAGATCTTATATATTCTGGATTTGCATGTGGGGACTCCACCTGAAGTTAAATATTAAAGCCCTCCCCGGCACATTGCCATAAAAATAAATGCCTTTTTCTAAAGAAAGGGAAACAAAAACAACATATTTCCTAATATCTAAAGTAGACTAACTTCAAAGAGAAAATCAGTGCCATAGTTAGATGGTAGATGCTCTTCAGCTTATTCTGTGATAGGGAGAAATAAATGGGAGGCCTAATTGTGAAATACTTGTGCGCAAACCACCAGTAAGAACTAACCTCAAGCGAAGACGTCTAGAATTCCTTGCTTTAGATTAGGGCGGAGAACACCGCGAAGAAACTACCTCTCTGCCCTCGCTAAGCCAAATAAAAAGAAAAACCACTAACCTTACTACTACAGGAGAGGCAACTACAACCGTCGGGTACGAGGTCCAATTATTCAAGTTTTTGCTGGATGCCAGTATGCTAGCAATAGCCCGAATATATTGTCGACTCCAGCATCCTAAGATTCTGACATTGTGAGCACAGTACAAATACAGAAGGGGGGCGCGCCATAAAAAATCTAGGTTAATTAGACCGCAAGAAACTTGTCAATTCTCCTGGCCCTCGGAAGGGAATGCATTGTTCTAGATCACCAAGGGTCAGTTAAAGTGGAAAGGAAAAAAATATCATACCTGTGCCCATCCTGCTTTTGTAACAAGTCCCAAAATCTCAATGTTTTTTAATAAGTTGTAGATGTTGGCCGTGAATTGAACACCTCTCAGCTTGGTGGGTAGAACAACCCTGAGGGTACCTAACTCTTGTTCTAACATTTCCGAGTAACTGTTTTGTATGGTGACCCCTCGGTAAACATTCGGGGCAAAGTAAGTTCAAGTTATAGTGCGGATCAATAGAAGAAACACCAAAATACGAGGCCCATTGCACAATGATATAATAGTTTACACCCAAGTATGGTGGAGGGAAGCGGGTGCAATGTATTGCAACATCATAATTTTACTTGCCGCTCAAATGTAGGCATCCATTTACATGTTCCTTTGGATAGTATGAGTGGAAGAGTATCGGCTATTGAACTATGGTATGTGTTTTCTTTTTGAAGCCTTTCTGCTTTCGATATTAGGAAATATGGTGGTTTTTTTTTTAAAATGATACTAATTTTTATAGTGGCATGTCGAGCAGGGCCTAAGAAAAGAGAAAAGCATACAAGCAGATTAATTGGCAACACAGCGTACTCCATCTTAATACCAAGCATTCGGCCATCCCTTTATAATCAAAAATCTGTTTCTTCAACCCTCGGCATACCCATTCCACTTATTCAAAATGGTCAACTATACGGGACCAAATAGCAGCTAGGATGAATAGTGCACAAGGTCTTCTCTTCGTTCTTGCTAGCTAATCTAGTGGTAAAGACAGAAGTATATATCAAAAAACAGAACTAAACTCTGATCCTTCTATCGATCACCACACATCTCCGCTTTCTTTCTCGCAGGTTCCGTATCCAAAAATAGGAACAAAAGAAAGAATTATTCTGTGTAATCTCTGAACAAAAGGAATACATCACAAAGACTCCCGCTCTCTTGGGCCTTTGGTCCAATGCCAAACTCTTGTTCTGCCTTCATCTTGATAGCCGCCATGCATTCCTTTAACAGTCCATGCTCCTTCCCATCCATCAACGGAAACTTATCCAATTCCTCCGTGCTCCCGCACTTGCATAAAACAAAAGAAACCATAGCATGCCGAACAGAATTAACTAGCCTCCAACACCACTCGCCCTCCGAACTCCCATCAGGCCCCACTACCCCCACAAGATACCTATATCTCCTGCTATCTTCTTCCGACCGCTTTTCTAATGTGGGTTGTATGATACGACGATCACACAATTTCTTCCCCAGACTCCTTCCACCACCTCATGACACAACCGCATATCAGTCTTCCTCACACTCTTCCCTCCTTGCATAACCCCATCGCCGGGCATTCATTCACTTCTTTTTTTCTCTAGGTGCTGTGTTTTCAGGCCCTGTGTATGGTGGTGGCTGAGTATCGCTGGTGTCGGATGGGCCGCTGTGGCTTTCGACACAATTTGAGGTAGGGTTAGCGTTGGTAATGCGAGTCACTGTTTGGAAGAAATACTCACCTATTTATTCTCTCACTTAGCGTGTTTAGTGCGGCCAATTGAGTAGAACACTGAACGCCATTTGCCCTGAAATCGTTTTCGACTAGAGCCCGACCCTGGAAGAGTTGAATGGCACTGATAGCCATTCCCGTCCTCCCATCTCCATATCCACAGTAGACGATCGTAGCCCCCGCCTTATTGTAGGCATCCCAGATCTCATCAAATTGCTCCTGTGTCACTGCGGTACACTCCACGGCCTTGACGTGTGAATACGAGATTTTGGCGGCACGAAGCCTGTCCTTCTGGCGCGGCGACAGCTCTACAGAGTTCAAACTGATGATGTTCTTTATCTTATAGTTGTTCAGGAACTCAATTGAGGTTTCGTTAATGGCCTCGTCCACATCTTCGCCATCGTAGTATGGCGCGGACGACCGCGCCAGACGACCCGGAATGACCCACTCAAATCGTCTGAACACCGGGCTCTTGAGATTGTGTAGACCGAACTGACTGCACACGTCTCCAATCTTTAAACGTGGATTGTTGCCTTTGACACGTTGTAGTGGCCTGAGCTTATCACCACCTCCAGGGTTCACCCTTAATGAATATCCGCCCAGGCTAAGTCGCCTGAAAGTAAGCCGCTCCCAAGTTTTGAAGTGGCGCGCAGCGCATTTAAGTTGATTCTGCTCCCACCAGCCTAGATAGCGCCGAGTCTGTCTATTGCGCATGGCAATTCGCTGGTCTGAGTCCATTTCGCAGATCCACATTTGGCTATGATGACCCTCCTTATATTCCTGGAGACAAACGTCTTCTCCCACTGCTGTGAGCACTTCGTTCATACCGAACATGCTAATCAAGTAGATATCGCTTGCGTCTAGGCTGTCATTGCCGCGTCCAGGTGGGAACATGGTGGGGAGGTGTTGGTGTTAAATGTTAAGTTTTAAGAGAATATGGGGGTAATTTGTACTGGGGGAGGTTGGGATTATAAGAGTCTTGGCTGAAAGCTTCTGAGGTTCACTAGGCTCGGGCCTGCAGTGGGAGCAGTAGGGACTCTTATATTCTGGATTTGCATGTGGGCACTGTGCTTAAGATTAAAGATTCAAGCTCTACCCCGCACTCCACCATAAAAGTAAATGCTTTTTTTATATAAAAAAAACAAAAAACAGCATACCCCCTAATATCTAAGGGAGACTAACTTATAGGAGAAAATGGATACCCATAGTCAGATATAAGGGACCTCTCTACCTATTCTGCAAAAAGGGAAAATACAAGTCTGGTACTTGTACCCGGAAATATTTTCGCAAAAGACAGGGTTGTTTCGCAGGTTAACCTGAATTATCTATGCGGAGATATGTTCCCGGTTACAAGCACAGTACCGTACTTGTAAATGGGAGGCCTAATAGTGGCGGTGTAAGGCAACTTGTGACTTTGTGAAATACAGGTATGGTGGGACAACAGATGCAATATATTGCAACATCACAATTTTACTCTCAGCCCAACATGTAATATAAGCACCCATTTACATTTTCTTTTAGATAGAATGAGTGGAAGAGCACCTGCTATTTGACTGTGGTATCCATTTCTTCTTTGAAGCTAGTCTGCTTTGGATATTAGGAAATATGTTTTTGTCAAGGGACGATGGCGTTTATTTTTATGGTAGCATGTCGAGTAGGGCCTAGGAAAAAAAAATAAAAGCGTGAAAGTAGCTTAACTGGCGGCACAGCATACTCTATCTTAATACAGTCGCACCTCGATATCCCGGATGGCCAAAATCCAAGAAATCTGTCCAGGACAGCGAATTATCCGGGACAACGAGTCAGGTTTTGGTGTAAAAAAATTTAGAATTCTGGGAATTTCATCCGGGACAGCGGGGGATCCGGTAGAGCGAAATCCGGGACAGCGAGGTGCGACTGTATATGGTAAAAAATGTCTCCCCCTAACCCCTGCGTGATCATTCCACTTGCCCCCACAACTCCCATCTGGCTTTACCACCTCCACCATATCCCTATATCCTCCTTTCAAGGGCTCTTCCAGGATGATCGCACAATTCCTTCCTCTTACCACCACCTTAAGACACTGCCGTATATCACCCATAGGAGCTTCCTCCCACCTCCCTCTCCTTGCATAATCCCACTGCCAGGAATTCTACCGTATCACTTCTTTTTTTCCTCCCCAGCCGTTGTGTTTTCAGGCACTATGTATGGTGGGGGTTGAGTATCGCTAGTGTCGGATGGGCCACTGTGGCTTTCAACACAATATGAGGTAGGGTCAGCGTAGGTAATATGAGCCACTACATAGACGAGATACTCACCCATTGATTGTGTCGCTTAGTGCGTTTAATGCGGCCAATTGACTGGAACACTGAACGCTATTTGCCCTGAAATCGTTTTCGTCAAGAGTCCGACCCTGGAAGAGTTGAATGGCACTGATCGCCATTCCTGTCCTCCCATCTCCATACCCACAATAGACGATCGTAGCTCCCGCCTCGTCATAGGCATTCCAGATCTGATCAAATTTCTCCTGTGTGACTGCCGTACACTCCACAGCTTTGATGCATGAATATGAGATTCCAGCGGCACGAAGCCAGCCCCTCTGTCGCGACGGTAGCTCCACAGAGTTCAAACTAATGATGTTCTTTATCCCATAGTTGTGAAGGAACTCAATTGAGGTTTCGTTAATATTCTCATCTTCGCCATTGTAGTATGGTGCGGATGACCGTGCCAGGCGACCAGGGATCACCCACTCGAAGCGTCTGAACACCGGCTTCTTGAGCCTGTGTAGGCCGAACTGGGTGCCCACTTCTCCAATCTTTAAATGCGGGCTGTCACTGTCGACACGTTCTATTGGCCCAAGCTCACGACCACTATCAGGGCTCACCATGAATGAATACCCACCCAGGCTAAACCGTATGATAGTGAGCCACTCCCAACCGAGGAAATGGGGTGCAATACATTTAAGTTGGTCATGATCCCACCGACCTAAAAAAACACCCGGTGTGTCTATTGCGCATGCCAATTCGACGGTCTGAGTTCGTTTCGCAAATCCACATTTGGTCATGGTGACCCTCCTGATATTCCCGGAGACAAATGTCTTCTCCTACTGCTGTGAACATTTGGTTCGTACCGAACACACTAATCAGATAAATGTCGCCTGCCACTAAGTGGTCGTTACCGCGTTCAGGTGGGAACATGGTGCGAGGGTGTCGGTGTCAAGTGTTAAGAGAGGAATGTGGGGTAATTTATAAATTTATGTTCAGCGATTAGAGTCTTGGCTGTAGGCTTTGGAGGCTTAATATAGGCTCGTATAGGCAGTTGGAACTGTAGGGACTCTTATATTCTAGATTAGCATACGGGGACTACGTTTAAAGTCACAAATAAAGATTAAAGCCCTTCCAGGCACGCTATCATAAAAATAAAAGGGGCTTTTTCTAAAAAGGAAGCAAAAGCAGCACATCTCCTGATATCTACTGTAGAAAAACTTCTAAAAGAAAATGGATACGATCATGGGATACCAGATGCTTCTCTGCCAACTCTATAAAAAGGGGAAATAAATAAATGAGAGGCCTAATAGTGGCGGCGTAAGGAAACTTGTGGCTTTGTGAAATACTCGTACAAGTATGGTGGGACCACGGATGCAATATATTGCAACATCACCATTATACTCCCAACTCAACATGTAATACCGGCATCCATTTCCATTTCCCTTATGAGAGGATGAGTGGAAGAGTACCTGGTATTAGATTGTGGTACCCTTCTTTGAAGCTGGTATGCTCTAGATATTAGGAAATACATTTTTGTTAAAAAGGAAAACGTTAATTTTTGTGCTAGCCCGTCAAGCAAGGCCTAGGAAATAAGAGAAAAGCGTGCAACTACCTTAACTGGCGGCACAACATACCCCATCTTAATATTTAGTAAAAAAAGTCTCCCTTCAACCCCCACTTGCTCGTTCCACTTGCCCCCCCCGCAACTCTTATCAGGCTCTACCACCTCCACTATATCCCTATCCCCCTTCTAACGGCTCTTCCAGTGTTAGCTATAATATGACCGCACAGTTCCTTCCTCTTAAGTCACAGCCGCCCTAAGACACTACCACACATTACCCATACGAACTTCCCCCTCCCCCCCGGTCTTACATAATCCCATCGCTAGGAATCCTATCACTTCTTTTTCTCTTTTTCTGTCACTGCGTTTTCAGGCGCTGTATATGGTGGCGGTTGAGTATCGCTGGCGTCGGATGGTCCACCGTGGCTTTCAACACGATTTGAAGTAGGGTCAGCGTAGGTAATGCGAGCCACCGCCTAGAAGGGATACTCACCCATTGATTCTCTCACTTAGTGCGTTTAATGCGGCCAATTGACTGGAACATTGCACGCCATTTGCCCTGAAATCGTTTTCGTCTAGAGCCCGACCTTGGAAGAGTTGAATGGCACTGATAGCCATTCCTGTCCTCCCGTCTCCATACCCACAGTAGACAATCGTAACTCCTTCCTCGTCATAGGCATTCCAGATCTGATCAAATTGCTCCTGCGTGACTGCCGCACACCCCACAGCCTTGACGTGTGAATACGAGACTTTGGCGGCACGTAGTCTGCCTCTCTGGCGCGATGACAGCTCCACAGAGTTCAAACTGATGATGTTCTTTATCCCATAGTTCTGAAGGAACTCAATTGAGGTTTCGTTAATATTCTCGTCGGCATCTTCGCCATCGTAGTATGGCGCAGATGACCGTGCAAGGCGACCAGGAATCACCCACTCGAAGCGTCTGAACACCGAGTGCTTGATCCTGTGTAGGCCGAACTGGGTGCCCACCTCCCCAACCCTCAAGTGCGGACTACTACCGCCGACACGCTGCAGTGGCCTGAGCTTATTATTAAATTCAGGGCTCACCTCCAGTGAATACCCACCCAGGCTAAGCCGCGTGAAAGTAAGCCATTCCCAACCGAGACTATTGCGTGCGACACATCCAACCCTGTAGTTTTCCCTCCTGCCCAGAAAACGCTCGGTGCATCTATTGCGCATGCCAATTCGATTGTCTGTGTTCTTTTCGCAGGTCCACATCTGGCTCTGACTGCCTTCCTGATATCCTAGGAGACAAAGCTCGTTCCCGACTGCTGTAAGCATTTCGTTTGTACCGAACACACTGATCAGATAAATGTCGCCAGCCTCTAAGAAGTCGTTACCGCGGCCAGGTGGGAACATGGTGCGGGGGTGTTAAGTGTTAGGTGTTAAGGGATGAATGTGGGGTACTGATTAGAAGAGAGGCTTAATATACGGGTAGGCGCACATAGGCAGTTGGAACTGTAGGGGCTCTTATATATCCTGAATCTGCATGCGGGGACTGCACTTGAAGTTAAAGATTAAAGCCCTTCCAGGCACGCTACCGTAAAAAACAAACGTGATTTTTTTCTAAAAGGGAAGCAAAAACAACACATCTGCTAACATCTACAGTAGACTAGCTTTAAAGAGAAAATGAATGTCATAGTCGGGTACAAGTGCCATGGGTGATGTTTTCGGACAAGCACCGTCACCGTTACAACCACAGTGGTTGAAATTACGACTTGTCGCACAAACCGGAATTTAGGTTTTCGACCAATCAACTACAGACCCCTCTTTAAGGCTATTGCCTCATTCGACTTGATTTATTTAAGACTATGGAGCCGAGCCTAGGGAACACGATTACCGAGCTGGTCCTTGAGAATCAAGGACTGCGTAAACGAAAGGCAGAAGAGAAGGCAGCCAGGCTGAGCTTGGAGGCTAGGGAGAAAGAGCTGGAAAGGAAGGTGCGAGATTTGGGAGAGGAGGTTAGTAGGCTTAAGGGTCTACTAGACAGATGGGGCAAGAAGACGGCGGTTGCGTTTACTCCGAAGAAAATCACGTCTACGGAAATTTGCTCGAACACGCCTATGACACCAGTTTCGCCGATTCCGTTCAAGTTGGGATGGAAAAGAGGAAGAGGGGAGGAGGAAGGGTCTGGGCTCTTGTCAAGGGTGGTGGAGGTGGCAGAAGGGAAGAGAAGGAAAGTTGAGGAACAGGTGGGAACACGGGTTGAACCTGAAAAGGAGCAGGGGAAAGGGCCTGTGGTGGGATTAAAAGTGGGTGGTGTGGCGTGGTTGGTTGGGGTGGAAGGGGTGGTTGCCGAGTTGGGTCGGTTGGGGATTGTGAGTTGTGAGGGTAGCCGTTGGTTGGTCGACGATGCGGAACAGGACTGGAGGATGAAGGAGGGAAAAACTTCATCAATGGTATTGGCGTTGGTAAGAGGTGGGAAGGATGTGGATGGTCTGTTTCGTTCGGGGATGTGGTTGGCTGGCCGATGGTGCTCGATCAGGCGGTTCCTGGCTGTAAAGCCTGTGAGGAAGGTGGATAGGTGGCGTCAAGTAAAGGTTGTACTTGATGCTCACCGGATGCGAGTTGAGAAGGTGTTCGGCCTGGTAGAGGCGTTCATGGGGGGAGATGAGGAGGAAGGGAAAGAGGAGGAGACAGCTGCGTCGGAGAAGAGATGGGAGGAGAAGGTGGAGAGGATGGTGGGGCAGGGGAAGGGGGTGGAGACTGGAGCGCCGAGGAAGGAGGAGAAAGAGGAAAAGGTGGATTTTGGGAGTGATTTGAAGTGGGAGAGGGGGTCTCTGTTTGGGGAGCCCTCAGCTCCTAAGGAGAGTTCAAAGGCGGACTTGGATTGAGTGGTGGGTTTGGGGAAGTTGAAGGTGGCGGAGGTGGGGGAGATGGGGTATTGCAACTCGTGTCGGGTGATGAAGGGGGCGATAGGGTCCTTTTGCAAGAAGTGCAAAGGGAGGATGGTTTAGGGGGTTTATTTTTACTGGGCTTGAGAGGGCATTCGGGGTACGCTGTAGGTACTTAGTTGCAGCTTCACTAGAGGTCCCTCCACTTTGCAGTTGTGAGGCGATGTTTCATCTCTTGGGTTTGGTAGGCGATTTTGCCATTCTTTTTGGGCTCATTATGGAGACGGTCGGGAGGCTGTGGTATGGAGGCTGTTTTGAGTACCGAGCCAAACAGACTTAATGCTAGAAAAAGGCTCTTAGTGTTGCTAGCAGTTGATGGGGTTTTCTTTTGTTATTAGTTGATAGTAAGCTAGTCAATCGAAAAGTTGATAAAAAAAAAGAAAAAAAAGTTTTTGGACACACCAAAGTGGCTTACCAGCAAAAAAATGGTAAAAGTTGGTGAGGTCACAAACTGGTGTGTGCGAAAACATCCCCCATGGCACTTGTACCATATGCTCTTCTGCCTATTCTGTGGAAAGGGGAAATAAATGGGAGGCCTGAAAATGGAGGTGTGAAGCAACCCATGATTTTGTGAAACACAGCACGAATACCGTACTGTACTCTAGTACGTGTACAAGTATGGTAGGACAACAAATGCAATAAGGTAACATTACAAGTACAAGTGCTATGGGGGATGTTTTCGCACACACCAGTTTGTGACCTCACCAATCTTTACCATTTTTTTGCTGTTAAGCCACTTTGGTGTGTCTGAAAACATCACCCATGGCACTTGTACCCGGGAATATGTTTTCGTACAGCTTTTGCCAAGAAGCTAATGGTAGAGTGTCTGGATAAAACAAAATACCGAACGGCTGAACATGCTATCGTGACCTTAGAAACACCAACAGGTGAGCACCCCAGCACAACGCTAAGAGAAAACCTGTGGGTGGAAAGAAAAAAAGACGGAGCGTCTGCAAGAAATATTGATAAAAGAAATCAGAGTACGGTGAATACTAAAGAAAAAAAGAGAAATGTGCAAGAGCGATGGCTTCAAACCAGTTATTTGATCATCGTCACGATCGCGCTGTTACTCCAAGTCCTTCTTCTCCAAGCCTTCTGAGTTCTCGAACTCTCTCACCAGCTTTGCCGGCTTCTCAGAGTGTTGTACCTGCAACTCAACCTCCTTACTCCCGAGAGCCTTCCGCTTTATCTTTTGCTTCTCATATGCCCGAGGTTCCAGCTATGCCTACAGCCATTCCTCCTCAAGTACCTCTGATTCAACAAGGTAGTAGTACTCCCGAGAGAATATCAATTACCTTCTCCATAAGGTCCAAGATTCGTGCTCTCCGGGCACATGCAGCATGGCCATTTCGGCGGATTGCCAGGGAAATTGGTGTCGTGACCAGTACTGTATTCTCCATATGCAGTGCTCCATTTACATCTAAGAAGATAAAACTTGGGCGGCCCAAGGTTTTCACTACTCTAATCTGCAAAAGACTTATTGATTTTGCTACTGCTAGTCAAAAGAATCGTTGTCTACCCTTGGCTGAGGTCGCTCAGCTTGCCCGAGTCCAAGCAAATGAGGTCACACTACCCAAAGTGTTTACTGAGGAAGGCTATCACAGAAGAATTGCACGAGCACGGCTATATCTCTCCAGACTTGGGAAGGAAAAAAGGCTTGATTGGGCTCACCATTATGCAGACTGGACCAGGGCTGATTGGAGCAAAGTGATTTGGAGCGATAAGGCAGATTTTAATGTTGGAGGCTTGTCAGCTAGTGGACGGGTGTGGGTTATTAGGCAGGCAGGTGAAGAAGATATTGAAGATTGCCTGATTCCAAAGTTTGGAAAGTTAGAGACAATCATGGTGTGGGCCTGCTTTAAAGGAAAGTAGAAAGGTCCTCAAATATTTTGGAATAAGAATGAATGGGGTAAGACTATTAACGCAGTATCTTTTTCTACTTATATTGTTCCCCAATTCTTTGAGTTTTGGCAGCAGCAATCTCAGGAGCATTTAGATTATGTATATCTTCAACAAGATGGAGCTGCGTGTAACAATCCTACTCCGTTGGAGATTAGTTATACAACAGGTAACAAATTACTTACGTAAGATTCTGTATCTATCTTCTTGTTCGTCGGGAGACGAGAGAGTATTCTTCTTTCCGAGATTATCTTATTATCTCTTCTTTCGTTCTTAGACCATCTTATAGTCTTCGTATCTTATCCCAATATCTTATTGGAGAGAGATGGTAAGGGAACTTCTTCATATCTTGATCTCTTCTCACATGAGAGAGATGTAGGACTGTCCTTGTCTTCACAAGGTCGTGGTTTCGCTGACGCTAAGAGCTTAAGTTGCTTGTATTCAAGCGAGAGGTAAAGATAAAGGTAAAAAGGTATATTGTAAGAAAGTACTTAGATGACTACGTGAAGAGCTCTAACTACTGTGACCGTTTTTTTATTTTTTTTTATAATCAAATGCATTTGTTTTAAGGTACAAAGACAGCATGAAGCTTTAACGCTATGGCCAACAAAAACCATACCCTCCTCACCCCAGGAAACATCCAAAACCCCAAGTCCCTCAGGTATGAGACTAACCGCACATCTGGCCTATCACCCAACCAAATCCTACGAACATACTCGTACACCCGAAGGAAGTAGAAAGGAAAGAAGCAAGCAGGAAAGAGAGGAGAACCCTTAGTGACATCTGCGAAAACCATAAAGTGAACAAAGGAAATGTATCAACCCCTGACAAGGAAAATTACGTCTGATAAGTGACGTGTATCAGCCTGAGCTAGGAAGTGAGAGTATAGACCTGCGCACAGGAGCGGTGCCCGATGACAGGATGGGACGGTGTATGGAGGAGATTCTGATGAGAGGTCGCCGGAGGGTGTACCAAGGCGGCATTAGCGACGGCCAGAGGACGGGCGTAACCGAGGCGGGCTTTTGTATAGCGACCGAAGATCGACCGCGGAAAGGGGAGAGGTAAGGTGCCAGCTAAGGAGGTGGAGGGAGGGGAAAGGTGTATAGCTGTAACCGAGCAATGGGACAAAGACCAAGAGGGTGGTGGAGAAAGGATAGGGAGGGGAAGGCAATCCAAAGGCTTGAGACGACTGACTAGTGTAACCACGGCCGATGCTTTTCTGAATGTGAAACGAGGACGAGATGCTGAAGTTACTAACCAAAGTGTTCCCCGACAGGACCACGTAGCCGAGACGGAAAGGTACTTCGCAAAGGGCTTGGAGAGCTCAGCGCCAACCGTGAACGAAGAGAGCGAAATGCCAACCGTGCAAAACCTAAGCGAGGTGCAAAGGAAGTGCGGGGTAAGGGGCGAGAACTGAACTTCATGAGCGGAGTCAACGATGAACGGGAACAAGAACCCTGTGGTGGAAGGGAGAGGCCCCACAAAGGAGAGGAGGGGTAATAGTGTCACTCCCCTAGGCAAAAGCCATCAAGGGGGAGGAAAGGGGGGGGTGGTGGATCCCATGATGATTTCCCTGGTGTTGAGATTTCAATCGCCGGAGGTGTAGGGGAGATGGTTCGTGCTAACTACTCTGACCATTTTTTTTTCTTTTTCTTTTTTTTAAATCATATGCATTTGTTTAAGGTACAAAGACAGCCATCCTCCGTCTCCTCTACACACCCGGCGATTGAAATCTCAACACCACGAGATTATCACTACTTTTCTTTTCTCCACCCCCCGCCATGAGCTCGCTCTAGGGGGTGGAGTC
>Ga0307509_10003342_pt1 | contig 24514 bp, 19 predicted proteins | sample 10_EM_MG_FD_202245 | JGI IMG/M metagenome (GOLD analysis project Ga0307509, IMG submission 202245) | Populus trichocarpa ectomycorrhiza microbial communities from riparian zone in the Pacific Northwest, United States - 10_EM | ecosystem: Host-associated > Plants > Roots > Unclassified | place... | reverse complement strand
GTGTACATGCAAATTTTGAGAGAGCGCAATAACAACAGGAAACTTTCGGATAAAAACCAAAAGGGTGACAAGCCCAAGCGGCCTAAAGAAATTTATTTGGATGACAAGACTGCTGATAATATACAACTCAGCCCGGATGGAAACTATGTTACCTATCGCACAAGTAAATCTGCCAGCACCAAAAGCGCCATCGTTCCAAATTATGTAACGGAGTCTGGGTTTACAGAAGACATTTCCAGCCGTACAAAAGTTGGCGCAGCCCAAAATGCGCAAGACCTTTTCGTTTATGACATTGCCAAAGACACCTTGCTTCAGGTTAAGACGGATCAAATCGTTGGAATTTTTGACTCACCTGAATTCAAGAAAGATTATCCAGCCAAAGCATCAAAGGAAAATAAGGACAACAAAGACAAGAAAGATGCTAAGCCTCAGCCTCGCGCTGTTGTTTTTCAAAACTTAATTTGGAGTGATGACGGAAAAAATAATTTATTGGCAATCCGCTCACAAGACAACAAGGACCGATGGATCATGTCGTTGGATATTACCACACAAAAATTGAAGTTGATTGACCTTCAGCATGATGATGCATGGATTGGTGGGCCAGGTACGGGCGGATTTTTTGCGAGCACCAACATGGGGTGGATCAATAACACAACAGTCTGGTTTCATTCTGAAGAAAGCGGTTATTCGCACTTGTATACTGTGGATGTAACAACGGGAAAGAAAACAGCACTCACTTCTGGTAAATACGAAGTTCAGCAGGCGCAACTCTCCAAAGACAAAAAATACTTTTACCTCATCACCAACGAATCACACCCGGGGGAAAAGCAATTTTATAAACTGCTTGTTGGTGGAGGAAAAGCAGAGAAAATTACTTCCATGATAGGTGCACATGAAGTGATGTTGTCGCCCGATGAAAAATGGATTGTTTATCGTTATTCCTATTGCAATAAACCCTGGGAATTATTTCTTCAGGAAAATAAAACCGGGTTGTTGCCTAAACAAATCACGCATTCTTTAACTCCGGAGTTTAGTACTTATGCATGGCGCGACCCTGAGGTAACCACTTTTAAAGCACGTGATGGTGCTGATGTTTACACACGGTTGTTCAAGCCGGCTAAACCAAATGGAGCCGCAGTAATTTTTGTTCATGGTGCCGGCTATTTACAGAATGCACACAAGTGGTGGAGCAGTTATTTCCGCGAATACATGTTTCATAATTTACTAACCGACAAAGGCTACACGGTTATCGATATGGACTATCGGGCGAGTGCCGGCTATGGTCGTGATTGGCGCACAGGCATTTATCGTTTCATGGGTGGTAAAGATCTCACTGATCAGGTGGATGGTGCAAAGTGGCTTGCAGAAAAATATAATATTGATCCGAAGCGCATTGGCATTTATGGTGGCTCGTATGGTGGTTTTATCACATTGATGGGACTATTTACTACACCTGATGTCTTTGCTGCTGGAGCTGCACTACGACCCGTGACCGATTGGGCGCATTATAATCATCCATACACCGCCAATATTTTGAATGAACCTTTTGCTGATAGTATTGCCTATGTAAAAAGTTCACCGCTCTATCATGCAGAAGGATTGAAAGGCCATTTGCTAATTTGTCATGGTATGGTAGATACTAATGTTCACTTTCAAGATGCGGTGCGCTTGTCACAACGACTGATAGAGCTGGGCAAAGACAACTGGGAACTGGCAGCCTACCCAATGGAAGACCATGGCTTCGTAGAACCGAGCAGCTGGACGGATGAGTACAAAAGGATATTGAAACTGTTTGAAGAAAATCTAAAATAATTGTAGAGCTGAGCCAATCAAACTCTTGCCGATTATCCGTTCAGTTGTGCTGTTGTTTGGTGCAGACTTATTTTAAGCTCGGGCTTTTCGATGAGCACGATATCTCTCACATCTCCGAGAATCTCGTCAACGAACCCTAGCTGGAGCGCTTCGGGTGCGCTAAGGTATTTATCACGCAAGAAAAACTGCTCCAACTCTTGCCATGTGTGGCCGGTGTGCTTACCCATGAGATGAAACAACTGTGTCTGTAGGCGCTCTTGCTCACGCATGGCAATGCGCACGTCTTCAGTGTAGCCCTGTGCCCCTCCACCGGTAGGATGCATGTGAATCGTAGCGTGCGGCAAGGCATAACGCAAACCTTTGGCGCCAAACGTAAGTAATGCTGTAGCCATACTCGCAGTAACGCCAACAGCCACAGTGGACACGGGCGCCTTGATCATTTGCATGGCATCGTAAATCGCAAGCCCTGCATACACCACTCCCCCTGGACTGTTAATGTAAAGGCTGATTGGTTTCTTTTGATCGAGACTGTTGAGGTAGAGTAGTTGAGCCACAATCAAATTGGCACTTACGTCATTTACCCCTGTGCCTAAAAAAATAATCCGCTCTTTGAGCAGCAGGCTATAAATGTCATACGCTCTTTCGCCGCGTCCATCGCTATCGATCACCATCGGCACCAGATTAGCCTGAATCATAAATGGGGAGTAAAAAGTTGAAGAATATTTTTTCGAAACGAGGTATTGGCAGGATCGTGAAAGACAAGGCGATGTATTTTCTCCATTTCATTTCTAAGTTTCCTCCTGTGATAATGCCTTAGCAACTCGTAAATTTTCTTTTGCAAGAATGTATTTCTTCCTAAAGAAGGGTTGATGATAGCTTTTGCCTCGAAGACGAGAGCATCTTCCATTGGAAGCTCTTGATCAATGTACTTTTCTATCTGTTGAATTTCATTCAAAGAAGTTCTCATGCATGATGGCTTTTTGTTGGATGGTCTCCCTGATTTTTTCAATGCATTTATATTTCTGAACTGAAGCAGAATGTCCAGTTTTATATCCGAATTTATTTTTTATTTCCTCGGCAGAAAGTTTTTCGTGATAGAAGGAATGAAGAAGGTCAAGGCATTTTCTCCCCGCTACTTCTAAAAGTTGTAAAAGGCGGTTTGTATTTACAGTTGGGTAATAATCCTCTGGAATAAGAATGGCCGCTTCCATCGCATCCAACGAAACGGTACGCTTGTCACGTTTAAACCTTTTAATCCACAGGTGCTTGGCAATCCCTGTCACGTAAGCCTCAGCCGATGTGGATAGAATAAAAGATTCATTTTCTGTTTTTTCATAGAAAATCACCATCGCATCGTGAAAAATGTCTTTGGCATCCTCGAAGGAACCATTCATTTTCCTTACAAAACGTGCCACGGGGGGAAAGGCCTTTTCGTACAACTCCTTGAAAAAAGTCGTGGCCATGAATGTTTTCTTCCCTATTCCAAGTTCGATCGTTTCCATACTGTTTTATCCTATGTGCCTTTCAGTGATTAAATATCACCGTTCAATTCGTTTTTTTTCAGATGACCTTCGTTTTTTGACCACTAATTTAAACTTATAGCCTTTATAACGGCACTTGTACATGAAATGAGTCTTGTCCAAAAGATCCAGCGATGACATTATAATCCTTTACTTTTGCGGAATGACCAACCTGCAAGACGATCCTGACGAACTTGATGATGAACTTTTTGAACACCACCGAATTGTAGCTGATCCAGGACAAAGTTTATTGCGCGTCGATAAGTTCTTAATTGATCGATTACCAAACGTTACGCGCACAAAAATTCAAAATGGTATTCACGATGGTTTTGTAAAAGTCAACGAGAAACCCATCAAACCGAATTATAAAATTCACCCTAACGATGTCATCACGGTTTCATTTCCAGAGCCTCCGCGCGACACTGACGTAAAACCTGAAAATATTCCACTCAACATTGTATTTGAAGACGAGCACCTTTTAGTTGTGAATAAAGCCGCAGGTATGGTAGTGCATCCAGCTTTCCAAAACTGGTCAGGTACGCTGGTGAATGCGTTAACGTATCATTTTCAAAACCTTCCACAAATGGCTGGCAATGATGGGCGCCCTGGCCTTGTTCATCGGATTGACAAAGACACTTCTGGCTTGTTGGTGATAGCCAAAACAGAAACTGCCATGACTTCTTTGGCAAAACAATTTTTCGATCACTCCATTGAGCGAACCTATCAAGCCCTCGTGTGGGGAGTACCTGAACCTGCCGAAGGAACCATTAATGTTAATGTAGGAAGGAGCTTGAAAGACCGAAGAGTGACAACCGCATTTCCTGACGGAGATTTTGGCAGAACTGCCATCACGCATTTCAAGTTGCTGAAAGATCTTCGCTATGTTTCATTAATTGAATGCCGGTTGGAAACCGGCCGCACGCACCAGATTCGTGCGCACATGAAATATCTTGGGCACCCGATTTTTAACGATGAAATGTATGGAGGAAATAAAATTGTGAAAGGCACTGTGTTTTCAAAGTATAAACAGTTTGTTGATAATTGTTTTAAGATCATTCCTCGCCAGGCACTTCATGCCAAGACTTTAGGGTTTATTCACCCGGCTACCAAAAAATTTATTCAATTCGATTCAGAGTTGCCTGATGACTTTAAAGGGGTAATGGAAAAGTGGGAACACTATGTGAAGTACAACTGATTTGCACAATATCTTGAATCAGCGATTTCAAACGCTGCCCACTTTGCTCGCATTATTTTTCAGCGTACTCTAATAAATCTCCCGGCTGACATTCAAGAACTTTGCAAATAGATTCCAGTGTACTAAACCGGATTGCTTTTGCTTTTCCGGTTTTAAGTATGGAAAGATTAGCGAGCGTTAAATCCACTTTTTCTGAAAGTTCGTTCAATGACATTTTTCGCTTCGCCATCATGACGTCTAAGTTTACAGTGATCGGCATAACTTATACGGTTAATTCGTTTTCAGATTGAATTTCTACGCCGCGTTTAAAAACCTGCGATAGAACAAACACCAAGCCTGCCATAAAAATGAAATCCCCGTTAACCCATCCTCCTTGAAGCCCTCCTGTAGCTTTTAATAACCAACCGGTGTGTGCATTGCTTATCATCGAAACAATCCAGATTTCTAATAATACATGACTGATTTTTTCTAGTTTCTTTGCTACCTCTATGGTGAAGGGGTTCATCAGGGTTACATTCGAAAGTGTTTTGATAACCAGAAAAGACACGTGTGCTTTCATAAGTGATAAGGCAACGAGAAAGGAAACCGATCCGGTGTAGTGCCAGCCATTGAATTGCCTTAAGCTATATAAATCCAATCCTTTGTAAAGATTCCGGGCAGCATCAGGATTGACCACGCTTATGCCGTAAGAGACAAGGATTGCACCGGCTTCGATCATAAAGCCAACAAATGCCACCCATGCCAGAATGTGCATTATTGTGAGAATTTGTTCGGTTCTCGTTTTTGCTTTGATTTCCATATTCATATATTTTTTATTGATTTTTGATAATTAACGATCAAATATCAATAATGTTTTATTGATAAACAATAAATATGATATGAATTTCGATAATTGACTTAAAATGCTTTTTTTAAGGCAAAAACGGGTATTATAAGAATCCAATTTATGAGTGTGCCCAAATAAAAAACCCTCTGACAACGCCAGAGGGTTCGAAAATTTATTTCTTTTTGATCGCGTATTCAGAGTCCGTGCTCAACTCCATTTTCATATCCTCAGGAATTTGGCCACCCGCTAACAAAATCATTGAGCCTTTTTGTTCGGCATAAGCTTTTGAAGTCTCGGGCCATCCAGTTGCAAGATTAACATGACTTTTAACAACGCGCCTTCCTTTAAAATTGGTGGTTGCTTTAAATCCTTGCTGCAGGGTAATTACTTTAGTTGTATCCGTAGTGGTAATCTGTCCGTCTCCAACAACTACCGCAGCCGGATCTTCAGCAGATTCAAGCGTCCAAACATTTTCGGTCTTTAACGGAATGGGTGACGCGATTTCATTTTTGCTGTTCCAGGTAAGTCCAACTTTTATTTTATTCTCAGGATATTTGATCATCGCTGCTTCGAGGCTCGATCGGATTGAATTCTTCCCGAATGAATTTTCCAGCGCTTGCTTCATGGGAGCTACTTGAGCTTCTTTAAACCCATTGGCAACGGTTAATCCAGCCCAAAGATTTTCATCATTTTCAACCGACTCCACTGTGCCATCTTTCATCAGAGAAAAATTGAATTTCCTTCCCTTCATGGCTCGCATAATTTTGTTAGGTAAATTCTTTGTGGTGTCGCCATCTGAATCCATTAACATATTTGCCTGAGGAATGTTGGTGTACAATTTTGTGTATTCAATTTCGAACTTAGCGCCCTTCGCAGTTAGCTCCACTACTTTCATTAAAGCATTGGCCGTAACGGTTGATTCATTGTTCTGGTCAAAGCCAGGGCCAGCAAGGTGTTGTTTTACTGATGCTGACTGCGACCATTCATAGGTGTCGCCTTTCTTAAACGAATATTGAAGCTTGTATTCTTTTTGCGCTGAAGCCAAGAAGGAAATACCAACAATTAAAGCAGACAGTGATAATCTTTTTTTCATGTGAAGGGGTTTGTGTTAAATCAAAGGTAGCAGAACTAAAAATAAAAATGGCGCTCTTTTTTGAGCGCCATTTTGGGTTAAGCCTGCTCTATTTTATTTGATTCCTGGCAAGCTTTCTGGTTTGGATTGTTCGTTTCCAAATGAAGGCGCTTTTCTAACAGTGGGATAAACTTCATCTAATGTATTACCGTCATAGAGTCTTCCATTTTTCATCACTTGATTCACGGTGTTGGTGTTGCGAATATTTTCCAATGGGTTACTATCAAGAATAACCAGGTCAGCTAATTTGCCGGGCTCAATGCTTCCGACATCGCCATCTAACCCTAACGCTTTTGCACCCAGAATGGTGGCTACTTTCAACGCATTATGGTTTGTCATTCCTCCTGATGCAATGCTCCATACTTCCCAATGATAACCAATCCCCTGCATTTCACCATGCGAACCAATCCCGGCTTTCCCTCCAGCCTCAACAAGATCTTTCACAAACTTGGCATGCTTTGGAAACACTTGTTCTTCATACATAAACCAACCATCCACTCTCCTTGTTTTAGCATCTAATTCAGATTTTGGTGTGAAATGATTGAGCTTGACATCCTTGTTTGGGTTTTCAGTTTCCCAATAATAATTTTCTGCAAAAGGGCCACCGTATGAAACTAAAAGTGTTGGCGTGTAAGTAGTGCCTGATTCCGCAACAAACGTTGTAAAATCTTTGTACAAAGGAGAAATTGGGAATGCGTGCTCATGGCCTGGATACCCATCAAGAATATTGGCAATGTTCAGTTTGATACTTAATCCGCCTTCGGTAGTAGGCATCAGCTTCTGATCTTTGGCCGCCATAATAATCCACTGCCGCTGCTGACGATTGCCCGTCATGTACATCTTGATATACTTGGTGTTATAATATTCTGAGTACTGCTTCAAGATATCTTTCGCCTGATCGGCATCTTTTATATTGTATGCCCAGAAACCGACACCCGGACCCGTTGAATAAATACGCGGGCCAATGACTTGGCCGGTTTCAACCATGTCACCATAGGTAAGTACATCGGTCGTTGCAGTTTGTGGATCGCGAGTAGTAGTAACACCGTAGGCAAGATTCGCGGCATACACCCACACCTGACTTTTGTGAATACCCCAGGCTGGCCACATGTGGGCATGGGTGTCTACGAAACCTGGAACAATTGTTTTGCCTTTGAGGTCCATCTTTTTTACACTGGCATCCACAGTAATTGAACCGCTCGCGCCAACTTGTTTGATGCGATTATTTTCAATCAAGACATCACCCGACTCAATAATTTCATTGCTCTTCATAGTTACGATGCGAGCATTTTGCAATAGAATTTTTCCTGTCGGAATGTCTTTAGGGACGGAGACTTTAATGCGGAACTCAGCAGGCTTGTATTCATCATCTATCTTTTCGTCTTTCTCATCTTTTTTCTCGTCCTTCTTTTCATCCTTTTTGGTCTCAGCCTCAGCTTCTTTTTTCTTTTCGTCTTCCGCTTTTTTCTTTCTCACTTGATCTTCTTTCAGTTTAGCACTGTCGAGATTGTAGGTGAAGAAGGCATTGCCTAAGGAGAAATAAACAACTTTGCCATTGTCATTCCAGGATGGGAATTCACCGCCGAGCTTGGTGAGTTTTCGTGCGGGAAATTGAGCGCTGCTTGCATCAGCTACTGAAATTTTTGGTGTCTCCCCTCCCGTTTTTGGTATGGTAACAACATAGATTTCATTATTGATTTTTACCATCGCCTTGTCACCTTCGGGCGCCATTAGAATTTGGTCCGCGGAAGATGGTTCGGGAGTTGGCTCTTGTTGTGTTTCTTTCAATTGACAATCCAGCTTGGAAAAACCAAATGTGGTAATGCCTGTTACTTTTACGATTCCTTTTTCATCGGTACCATCCCATCGAATGGAAATCAATCCTTTTTGATTATGGTTCAAATAAATACGATCGTCACCTTTTACAAAGTGGGGCGAATATCTTCCACGTACTCGGTCAATGATAGTGGCGGCTCCACCATCTCCCGAAATCCAACCTAAAAAATTTTCTGAAAAACCTACTGGACCATCTTGATCTCTAAAATATTGTGATGGGGTTTTGATAAATACGATGCGATTGTTTTTGTATGACCAGGCGAGCTCAGTGTACACTGCTGTCTCTTGCGTTAGTTTCTGTACAGCTGGCACTTTTGCTTTGAAATTATATTTATAAATATTTCCTCCGCTTGTTTCCCAACTCACCCAGGCAAGTTGCGATCCATCTGCACTCCACACAGGCTGTGCCTCCGTGAAATTGAAATTGCTAACGCGTTTGGGCGTCCCGTTGGGAAGATCCATCGTGTAAAGACGGTTTAGCGCGGTGAAAGCGATTCGCTTTCCATCAGGCGAAACTTTTGGATCACGGATTTGCGTAACAATAATATTGGCATCATCTGTAACAGGATATTTGAAATCCAACTTTGGACCTAATTCAATTTCTGTTTCCATTTGAAATGGAATTTCAATAGCAGCACCTCCTGTAACGGGAATGCGATAAAATTCTCCACCGTAAGAGGCAACAACTTCTTTGCTATCAGGTGTGAATGACATGGCAGGAAGAAGACCAAGTGTTGCGATAGACTCCTGTTCATCTCGCTGTACCGGATAAGCCAACCATTTCTCCTCACCGGTTAGCAAATTGCGAAGCACTAATCCAGTGTGCTCATTATAGCGTGATCCATAAACTAACCATTTGCCATCCGTTGATAGCGTAGGAGCAAATGCCGATCCGTAGCGGTATGTTTTCAATTCAGTTTCTCCCCGCTCACGATCATAAACACCAAGTTGGTATTGGGGCATTTGTGCGTTGTAGTTCCAGCCACCATTTCGTTGCGAATACCAAATGTATCTTGAATCAGGGCCCAGCGCTGGCTCAACGATTTTAAGATTGTCAGGCTTGCTGATCAATTGTGCACCGCTGCCACCATCTTTGTGATAGAGCCACAACTTCATGATGAGGCGACCCTTAGAGGCAACAATATAATCTCCATCAGGAGTCCATTCGGCAGACTGATGATTGTCGTTGTTACCTTTGGTTACTTGAAGAGAATCTTTTTTGTCTAAGGTAAACCACCACACATTATCTCCGCCGCTCCGGTCTGAAATGAAAAGCAGTTTAGTTCCATCGGGACTAAAGCGCGGATGAGAATCAAACGCTAAGCCTTTTGTAAACTGTGTTGGCCTGCCGCCTGTGATTGGCATCGTGTAGATGTCGCCAAGGAAATCGAAAGCAACGGTTTTGCCATCAGGACTAACATCCAGCGACATCCACGTGCCCTCGTTGGTTTTTATTCCGATTTTGCGATCGGCCTCAAGCGGAAGATCTTTTTTCTTTTTTGGTTTTTCTTTTTTGACCGTATCTACCTTTGTTTCTTTTTTAGGTTCTTGAGCAAATGTGCTGCTTGCTAACAGCAATATCACCCACAATAGGTTAACTATTCTCTTCATAGATTGATTTTGAATTTGATTAAGGCAATCTACCGATTTACCTAAAAAAGGTTACGGAAATTTTTTAAACGGGTTTTGCGGGGCAACGCAAAGACTTAGAATGCTTCCACTTTGCGAATGATTTTCTTATCAACCCAATTTAATAAGGCAATAAAAGCAATTCCAAAAAAAACAAGCCCTGGGTAACCCGCAAAGAACTGAAAAGCACCAAATGAAAGTTTAAAATCAGTTAATACAAGAGCGACAATTAAAGCGATCACGAATGAGAATAATCCAAGGCCTAACCAAAGATTGTCACGTGAAATTTCCTTAACCTTTTCTTTTGATTCGATGAGAGTAACTAATCGATCGGCAAAATAAACGGGCAAGATGTATTCGGGCTCTTGTTTTAAGGCATCGAAAACTTTTTGATAGGCTTGTGCATCAATTCCTTCACCTGAAAAATCTCCACGATCCAATTGGTTTTGCAAATTTTCATCCTCGTTCTTCATAGCAATTGTTCTTTACCAAGATACTTCTTTACTTTTTCTTTCAATAGATTCCGGGCGCGGAAAAGATAATTCTTTACGGTGCCCTCCGGCATTCCAGTCACCTCACCAATTTCACAATAGTTCATCTGATCGACATGATACAGGGTGAGTATCGTTTTGTAATGAGGAGGAAGTTGATCGATTAGTCTTAAAGTCATTACTTCAATTTCATTGTCCTCCATACTTTCCTGAGGGTCGTTATCCGAAATAAAATGGGCTGTAAAACTATCTTCTTCCGGAATATCGCTCAATGCAATTTTCTTTTTTCTCAAGTGATTGATTCCCATCCTATAGGCAATGGTGGCAATCCAGGTGCTGAGTTTAGATTGAAAATTGAACTCGGCAATTTTTTCGTACACTTTTAAGAACACATCCTGACAAAGCTCTTCACGATCTTCATTTCGATCTACCAGTCGGCTAACCATGTGCGCCACAAGCCGTTCATGCTGTTTAATTAACAGCATGAAAGCCTGTTTATCACCGCTAACTATGCGCGAGACCAGCGCTCGATCATCTATCATTTCGGGGTTAGACACAAGACCTATACGGGATGTTGCAGGAAGTTAGATAAAAAGATGCTGGATTTTGTGCTACTGAGAATCCAGAAATAGTTAAGAAAATCTTTTATGTGGACTGCAACATTATAAGTCTGCTCCCTGTCTCACGCTCCAAATAAAACAGAAACTTAAAATTTTACAACTATGGACAATAATCTTAGGGAAGTGTTAATGCCTCTAGCCATCTTCGGTGGCTTAGGAACAGCTGTCTTTTTCTTTGCAAAAGTGATGACCGATTACATTCTTAAAAAGAAAATGATCGAAAAGGGATTTGTTAATGACGACACACAAGCCATTTTCAAACAGCAAACTGGCGACAATAAATATCCTTCCTTAAAATGGGGGCTGATTATTTTCTTCGCAGGGGTGTCGTTGATCATTATGGAATTCATTCCCAGAGGCCCGGAATCTCCACTGCCTTATGGGTTGTTTGCAGTTTCAGTTTCACTTGGATTTTTGATCTATTATTTCTTGATGAAAAAAGATATGAAGTAACATTTCATCTCGAAGTAAGTCTTAAATCAAAATTTTATGTTCAACAATTACATCAAAACAGCGATCCGGAGTTTGCTTCGTCATCGCTTCTTTTCTGCCATCAATGTATTTGGGCTTGCTGTAGCCATGGCCCTTTCGATGATCATTATTATGCTGGTGGCAGATCAAATGATGTACGATCGCTACAACACGAAACGTGATCGCATCTTCCGCATCAACAGTATTCCAAGTAGCGAAAGTGGCTCTACACGTTCAGAAACGGCAACGACCACACTTCCTCTACGCGATGAGCTAATAGAAAAATACACAGGCATTGAAAAAGCTGTTCGAATTGTTCGCGGTTTTGGAAACATGTGGCTGGAAGTTGAACAGAATGTGAATATTCCTGTGGCTGGTTATTATGTCGATCCGGAAGTCCTGGATGTATTTGAATATGAGCTGGAGTATGGCGACAAGCGAACGGCTCTGGTTGAGCCATATTCTGTTGTGCTCACCAAGAAAACGGCAAAGAAGTTATTCCGGCAGGAAAACCCTGTGGGCGAAAGTTTCAAAGTGGGTGAAGATGGACCCTATAAAGTCACGGGAGTTTTAAAGGAAACCGATCACAAATCGCACATTGTATTTGATGCGCTTGCAAGCATTTCAACGGTTAAGAAGTTGGCAATTGCAAAGCACGATCGAGGCAAAGATTTAGACAACTGGTATCAATACACGGGAGGTTGGGTGTATGTACTTCTTGAAAAAGGAAAGACTTTGTCTGACATTCAACCTCATTTGAAAAGAATTCAGAAGGATCATTTTACAAAGCTGCCCAACCCGGATGCGCAATCAAAAATAAAATATTCTCCACAACTGCTGATGAGCATTACACCTGGCGCGTTCATCAACAATCCAATCGGACCTTTTTTGCCCTGGATATTTGTTTACTTTTTTATCGGTCTTGCCGCGGTGGTGATGCTCACCTCTTGCTTCAACTTCACCAATCTCTCTATTGCTCGTTCACTTACACGTGCTCGAGAAATTGGTGTACGCAAGGTGACGGGAGCAAAACGCTGGCAGATTTTTACGCAATTTTTGTCAGAGTCGGTGATTGTATCACTTTTTGCCTTGGCGCTTGCCCTGGTCCTTTTAGTTTGCATGAAGCCACTATTGCAGCAGCTCAGTTTCGCGCGACTCATGAAGTGGGATTTGGAGGCAAACTATTTTGTGTTCGTTATTTTCTTTGCCTTTGCATTGGTGGTAGGAATAATTGCCGGGCTATTCCCCGCCTTGGTAATGAGTGGCTTTCAGCCGGTGAAAGTGTTGAAGGGAATCACCAACATTAAGTTATTCTCTCGCATGGGGCTGCGTAAAGGCCTTCTTGTTGCGCAGTTCACTTTTTCATTGATCTTCATTCTTTCTGTCATTGTTGTATTCAATCAACTGCAACTATTTCTGCGAGCCGACCATGGATTCAACATGGATAAAAAGGCAGTCGTCTCGTTAAGCAATACGTCACCTGAAACACTGAAAACAGAATTATCAAAGTACAGCAACATTGAAAGTGTTTCTGCCGCTTCGCACTTGCCGGCTGCAGGAACAAGTTATGGCGAAGGATTCAAGAGGTCATTGGAAGACAAGGAGTGGATTGATCTCTATTATTTTTCAGTGGATGAAGACTACCTTAAAAATATTGAAGTGCCATTGGTAGCCGGAAGATTTTTTCAGGCATCAAATCAGGAATCTAATAAAAAATTTATTGTTCTCAGTGAGAAAGCAATCGAGGTATTTCATTTCAAAAACAACCAGGATGCCATTGGTCAGGAAATTATCGTTCAGAAAGACTCCTCACATTATCAAATCATTGGCGTGATAAAGAATTATAATCACCAGATGCTAATGGAAAAAATGGAGGCGATGGCTTTGATTTATAACCCTAAAGAATTTAACCTGCTTCAGGTAAAGTATAAAGGTTCGTATGAACAGGCAGGTAAATCTATTGAAGCAGCGTGGGCAAAGATAAATCCTGACTTGAAAGTGGATTACAAAGATTTTTATGTTGAAGTGCATAAAATCTACGACATCTTTTTTGGTGACTTGGTGAGTATACTCGGAGCAATTTCTTTTCTCGCTGTTTTGATTTCGTGCCTCGGCTTATTGGGCATGGCCACTTACGCGACCGAAACGCGCATCAAAGAAATTTCCATTCGCAAAGTGCTGGGCTGTAGTGATGGCGCATTGGTTTACTTGCTGTCGAAAGGTTTTGTAGCGATTTTATTGATTGCCATTGTGATAGCAGTGCCAGCCGCTTATTTTCTCAATAACTTATGGCTTGAGCAATTAGCCTACCACGTTTCGGTGGATATTTTAACAATCGCATTGGGAATTATTTCACTTTTAGTTTTTAGCGGCTTCACAATTGGTTCACAAACATGGCGCGCTGTTTTTGTAAGTCCTGTGGAGAATTTGAAAGGAGAATAAGTTTGCTAATAAAATTCGGGGTAGACCTTGAAAATTGCGCTATACTTGTGGCGCAATTTTCATTTTATTCAATGAGTGAATTTCCCCTTTACTTCGGACTAGGCAAAGATCATATTCTCGATTACGTCAATGGCTATGATCATATTTTATTTGTGTTGGCGTTGTGTGCAGTTTATTTAGTGCGTGATTGGAAAAAAATATTAATTCTTGTAACAGCATTTACAATCGGTCATTCCATCACGTTGGCGCTGGCTACACTGAATATCATTTCAGTGAAAACTGAATTGATTGAGTTTTTAATTCCACTTACCATTTTCATCACAGCCGTTTCCAATCTTTTTAAGAATGAAGCCACCGCTGACAATAAGAACATTCAGATCAATTATTTTTTTGCGCTATTCTTTGGCCTCATTCACGGTATGGGTTTTTCTAATTACTTACGAGCGATTTTGGGAAAAAGCCATGAGATACTGACCCCTTTATTAGCCTTTAATCTCGGTCTTGAGTTCGGACAAATAATAGTTGTAACTTTTTTTCTGGCAATCAGTTATATTTTGGTCGATTGGTTAAAAGCTTCACGCAGAGATTGGAAGATGGTGCTTTCGTCGGGGATCGCAGGGATCGCTCTTATTCTGATGAAGGACAGGCTTTTTTAATCATCAAATTATTTGAATCTTAATTTTTATTATAACCATAATCCTATGAAACAGTTTGTACTACTTCTTTTTGTGATGGGTTCACTTGCCGCTATCGGGCAAGATAAACCGAAAGAAAATGCCCCCCAATGGAAGGGAAAATTCGAACAGCTTGATCAGATTCTTCCAACACCCAATGAATATCGCACAGGTTCGGGTTCACCTGGTCCTAAGTATTGGCAGCAACAGGCAGACTATGATATAGCAGCTGAACTTAATGATGAGAACCAAAGTATCACCGGCAGTGAAACAATCACCTACACCAATAACTCACCTGATGTATTAAAATATCTTTGGCTCCAGCTAGATCAGAATCTTTTTGCAAAAGATAGTAATACTCCAAAGACATCAACCAATTCGGTAAAGGACTCCTTGGCGGCAAAACAGGTTGCCGGTCAATTGGGTTTGTATGATTATGAGGGTGGCTTCAAAGTCAAATTGATAAAAGACGCAGCGGGAAAAGATTTGCCTTACACCATTAACAAAACGATGATGCGCGTGGATTTACCTCAGCCACTGAAGCCAGGAGCAAAATATTCGTTTAAAGTGGAGTGGTCATACAATGTTCTTGATCGCAATGTAGCAGGAGGCCGTAGTGGTTATGAATATTTTTCTGAGGACAATAATTACGAGTATACTATCGCGCAATGGTTTCCACGCATGTGTGTGTACGATGATGTTGTAGGCTGGCAGAACAAGCAGTTCCTAGGCCGTGGTGAGTTTACGCTGCCTTTCGGGAATTACAAAGTAACTATTACAGTTCCTTCCGATCACATTATTGCTGCAACGGGTAGTTTAAAAAATGCTCAACAAGTTTTAACAGCACAACAAATCGCTCGTTTCGAAAAAGCAAAAACCACTTACGATAAACCTGTTATTATTGTAACGCAAGCAGAAGCAATTGAGAAAGAAAAAACTAAAGCAAAAGACAAGAAGACCTGGCAGTTTGAAGCTACGAACGTTCGCGATTTCGCTTTTGCTTCGTCGCGTAAATTTATTTGGGATGCGATGGCAGTAAAGATTGCCAACAGCTCTCCGCTGGCGATGTCATTCTATCCAAAAGAAGGTAATCCATTGTGGGAGAAAGAATCCACCATTGCAGTGAAAAACACGATTGAAGTGTATTCAAAGTATACTGTTGATTATCCGTATCCACAAGCAACTTCTGTTCACTCGGCAAGTATAGGCATGGAGTATCCGATGATCTGCTTCAACTTCGGCCGCCCGAAAAAAGATGGTACATACGACAATCAACTTCTTCAAAGAATGTTAGGCGTTGTGATTCATGAAGTGGGCCATAACTTTTTCCCAATGATCATCAATAACGACGAGCGTCAGACAACCTGGATGGATGAGGGTATTAACAGTTTTGTTCAATTACTTACTGAACTCGAGCGATATCCTAATTTAGATTTTAGTCGCGGCAAGCCTGCTGGATTGGTTCCTTATATGAAAGGAGACAAAGCAACTATGCGTCCACTCATGACTAACTCTGAGCAAGTGATTCAGTTTGGTTCAGAACAATATCAAAAAGCGGCAACTGCATTGTTTATTTTACGCGAGACTGTGATGGGTCATGATTTTTTTGACCGATCATTTAAAGAATATGCGCAGCGCTGGGCCTTCAAACATCCTAAGCCAGCTGATTTCTTCCGCACCATGGAAGATGCATCTGCCGTTGATTTGGATTGGTTCTGGCGCGGGTGGTTTTATTCAACAGACAATGTAGATATGACACTTGACCAGGTGAAGTGGTATAAGCTGAGAACCACGCAAACCAATTTGGAAGGCAAGGAAAAAAATGTTACAAAAGGTGATCTTGCTTCAGCGAAGGATGACAAGAAAGTACCCGAAGATTTCAATAACGGGCCAAGCTATATCAGCGTAATTCCAACCGATGCCCGGTTCAATGGCGAATTCCAAAATAAGATTGATGACAAAGCCGTCATCTCAAAGTTGGAAAACAAAAACCTATACGAAGTTACTCTTTCCAATAAAGGAGGACTGGTAATGCCGGTAATTATCGAATGGACATATAAAGATGGTTCAAAAGAAACAGACCGCATCCCTGCCGAAATCTGGCGTGTGAATGAAACTAAAGTGACGAAGGTATTTGCCAAAGAAAAAGAAGTGGCCAGTGTCACCGTAGATCCTCAAAAGGAAACCTCTGATATTAGCGCGGATGACAATGTGTTCCCTCGCGTTGCGCAGCCTTCTAAATTTGATGAATTGAAAAAGAAAACAAATTAAGAAACGTCAATACGGTGCCGCATCAAAAATAAGATGCGGCATTTTTATTTTGGATTTTTATACTTTTACCGACTTAATTTAATCTTACTCATGAAAAAATACATAGTCCTTCTTCTGGCAATACTTGCCGTCCCCGCGATGGCACAAGATAAAAAATGGTCAGGTAAGTTTGAGCAGCTTGATCAGACACTTCCAACACCCAATACTTATCGCACCGCATCGGGGGCGCCAGGTGCTAATTACTGGCAGCAGCGAGCTGACTATGATATTGATGTTGAATTAAATGATGAAACACAGCTCATCACGGGAAAAGAGACAGTGACTTATTTCAACAACGCCCCTGAAATCATGAAATATGTTTGGCTGCAACTGGATCAGAATAATCTTTCTAACGGCAACATGACAGATAAAACTGAAACGAACCGCTTGCGCGACTCTATTCCAGCGCGGTGGTTCCCCTTGGCAGGGGAAACTTATGATTACCAGGGCGGTTTTAAAATTAAGTCGGTTAAAGATGCCACAACTGGGAAAGACCTTCCATTTCTTGTTAACTATACAATGTTGCGTATCGATTTACCAACACAACTAAAGACTGGAGAAAAATACAGTTTCAAAATAGAATGGAGCTATACAGAAAAGGACAGACTGAAATTCAGCGAACGTGGAGGCTACGAATATTTTCCTGAAGATGGAAACTACTTATACACTGTCGCTCAGTGGTTTCCACGTATGTGCGTGTTTGATGATTATGAAGGCTGGCAGAACAAACAGTTTTTAGGTCAGGGCGAGTTTGCATTGACGTTTGGTAATTATCGTGTACGAATCACCGTTCCTTCTGATCACGTTGTAGGTGCAAGCGGTGTACTTCAAAACCCAAAAGCCGTTTTGACTCCAACTCAGATTGAACGTTTTGAAACTGCTAAAAGGACTTTTGATAAACCCATTGTGATTGTTACACAAGATGAAGTAATAGCAAAGGAGAAAGGAGAGCATTCAAAGAAGAAAAGTACCTGGGAGTTTTACGCGGAGAATGTTCGCGATTTTGCATTTGCTACTTCGCGTAAATTTATCTGGGACGCAATGGGAGTGAAGTTGAACGACAAGACTCCACTTGCACAATCTTTATATCCAAAAGAAGGCAATCCACTTTGGGGTGCAGAATCAACGATGGCGATTAAGAATACACTTGAAATTTATTCTTCCCGCACTTTTGATTACCCTTATCCTACCGCTTTTTCAGTGCATACTGCAAATCAAGGAATGGAATATCCAATGATTTGCTTTAATGGTGGCCGTCCGAAGAGCGATGGTACTTTTTCTCAACGTACTTATGAAGGAATGGTGGGCGTGATCATTCACGAAGTAGGCCATAACTTCTTCCCAATGATTGTAAACTCAGACGAACGCCAGTGGAGCTGGATGGACGAAGGATTGAATTCTTTCCTCGAAAGAGAAACAAAACGCGAGCGCTATCCGAAAGTGAATATTAGTTGGGGGTCCCCTAAAGGCTTATCAGGTTACATGCGTGGCGACAAAGACAAAATGCGCCCCATCATGTGGGATTCTGATAATATTCCTCAAAATGATTTTGGCCCCAATGCCTACGGCAAACCAGCTGCTGCGTTAACACTTTTGCGTGAGACTGTAATGGGTCCGGAATTATTTGATAAATCATTTAAGGAATATGCTCAGCGTTGGGCGTTCAAACAACCTAAGCCTGCCGATTTTTTCCGCACCATGGAAGATGCCTCGGCTGTTGATTTAGATTGGTTTTGGCGTGGATGGTTTTACACCGTTGACAACGTAGACGTAGAATTGGATGAAGTGAAGTGGTTCAAAGTGAAATCCGATCAGAAGGATTTGGAGAATAAAAATGTAAAAACTTCTACAGGTGATCTTACAGCTAATAAATCCAAAGCAAAAGCAACAGACTTCAGTCAAGGGGCACAGGAGATCACCATGATTAATACGCCTGATAATTTTTATGGCGAATTCAAAAACAAAATCAATGATGCAAGTGTTCGCCAGAGGATTGCAGGTAAAAACCTGTATGAACTAACATTAAAAAACAAAGGTGGCTTGGTGACTCCGGTTGTCATAGAGTGGACGTATGCAGATGGTAGTAAGGAGATCGAGAAAATACCGGCTGAAATCTGGCGCGTCAATGAGAATGAAGTGAAGAAAGTGTTCATGAAGGAAAAGGAGGTAACTAACGTGGTGATTGACCCTAACAATGATACCGCTGACACAAATTTTTCTGATAACTCATTTCCTAAAAAGCCAACTGAAAGCAAGTTTGATCAGCTAAAAAAGAACTGATTTAATGTATTAATCAAAACAGAGGCTACCCATTGGGTGGCCTTTCGTTTTTAATATTGTTGTTTGAGAGGAATAAATTTAGCCTTGGTCAATTGAAAACAAAATGATCTGTTAATTTTGGGGGTTGTGTTTGCGCTTTGCCTAGTAATAAACTTTGCATTAAAGTGGGCACAGCAATGAAAGCTAAATCCTGATGGAACAAAGAATAAAGTCGATTGATGAAGAGGTGAAGTCCTTTTCGGTAACTTCAAAAGAAGCACTGGAGAATTTTCGTCTAAAATTTATCAGCAAAAAAGGATTAATTCCTGCTTTGTTTGATGACCTGAAGCAGGCGCCTACCGAAGAAAAAAAGAAAGTAGGCAAACTACTGAACGACTTAAAACAGCTGGCGGAGAGTAAATTCAAAACTTCACAGGAAGAACTGGAGAATTCCTCACAGGAAACGCTGCAAGATATTGACCTTTCGTTGCCAGTGGTGCCTAACAAATTAGGGAATCAGCATCCACTTAGCCTTACTCGTTATCGAATCATTGAGGTTTTTGAGAAACTTGGTTTTAATCTGGCGGATGGCCCGGAGATTGAAGACGACTGGCATAATTTCACAGCACTGAATTTCCCGCCGAACCACCCAGCCCGCGAAATGCAGGATACCTTTTTCATTGAGAAGAATCCGGATATTCTTTTGCGAACACACACATCGAATGTGCAGATTCGGTTGATGAAAGAACAAAAACCCCCTATTCGCTCGATCATGCCAGGTCGTGTTTACCGTAATGAAGCAATTTCTGCTCGCGCACATTGTTTTTTTCATCAAGTAGAAGGCTTGTATGTTGATAAAAATGTGGGCTTCGCAGACTTGAAGCAAACGCTTTATCATTTTGCGCAAGAAATGTATGGCAAAGACATCAAGATAAGATACCGCCCTTCATTCTTTCCTTTTACAGAACCGAGCGCAGAGATTGATATCTCGTGCCTGATCTGCAAGGGCAAAGGCTGTAATATTTGTAAGCACAGCGGGTGGGTAGAGATTGCGGGCTCGGGAATGGTGCATCCCAACGTGCTGCGAAATTGCGGAATCGATCCTGAAGAATACACAGGCTTCGCATTTGGAATGGGCATTGAACGTGTTACGCAATTGCTGTTTCAAGTAAATGACCTTAGACTTTATTCCGAAAACGATATTCGCTTTCTTAAGCAATTCAAAACTGTAATTTGATTAATGCAGCCGATTAAAAAAATTGGCGTGATCGGTGCGGGCTCAATGGGGCAAGGCATTGCGCAAGTTTGTGCAAACTCTGGATATGAAATTTTTCTTTACGATACAGACACAAAGGCAATCGAAAAAGGAATTCAAAACATCGGAAAGAATTTTGATCAGGCAATAGCAAAGGGAAAGTCGACCGAAGAAAAAAAAGAAGAGGCTTTGGAGCGTATTGAATCCTCCTCTTTTGAAATGCTGAAAGTAGACTTGGTCATAGAGGCTGTAGTTGAAAAACTAGAAGTAAAGCAAAAGATATTTACAGGGTTGGAAAAAATAAATGATACGAACACAATTTTTGCAACTAATACTTCTTCGCTTTCAGTTTCAAAAATTGCTTCTGCTTTAAATTACCCCAACCGGTTTTTAGGTTTGCATTTCTTCAACCCGGCTCACCTGATGAAACTGGTTGAAGTTATTTCTGGCGAAAAGACTGATCGTGATTTGATCGATCCATTAGTTGATTTTGTTAAAGGCATTGAAAAGATACCTGTTGTTGTAAAAGATTCTCCGGGCTTTATCGTTAACCGAGTAGCGAGGCATTATTATTTGGAGTCGCTTCATTTGCTGGAGGAAGACTCGGCCGACATTGGCACGATTGATGCCCTTTTGCGTTCTGCTGGATTTAAGTTAGGCCCCTTTGAGTTGATGGATTTGATTGGCAATGATGTGAATCTAGAAGTGAGCAGACTAATGTATGAGGCATTTAATAAAGTTCCTCGCTTTAAACCCAATCGGATTCAAGAAGAAAAAGTGCGGTCAGGTTATTTGGGTAGAAAAACTGGAAAAGGATACTACGATTATGAAAAAAAATAGAATTCAATTGATCATTACTTTCGCGCTATTGATTGCGTCTTATCAGGCCTATTCGCAAGCAGCGTTTCCTCCAGTAACTGTTAATTTGAGTTACCCACAGTATCAACGACTGAGGATGGATGGGGGCTACGTTTACATTGAAGGCGCTGGAATGCGCGGTATCATTCTCTATCGTGAAGGTGAGAATTCTTTCAGAGCTTATGAGCGTGCTTGCCCGCATCATCCGGAAGAGGATTGCACGGTGCAAGTTGACGGATCTTCTTTGTTTATGGTGGACCGTTGCTGCAAATCGACCTTCAATTTTTCTGATGGACAACCAACCGGTGGGCCAGCTCAACGTCCACTTCTTCAATACCGGATTGAGATAACAGGAACTACCTTAAAAATCTCTGACGAGATAATTAATTAATCTTATTGGCGTAAAGCACTGTTCTTCTTGCTGTAAGTAAAATAAATCACAAGACCTATCAGCAACCAAACGAACGCTACAACCTGAGTCATTGTATCCAATGACACAATTAAGGCAGTGCAGACAATCATTCCAAGAATAGGAACAAGCGGAACCCAAGGGGTGCGGAATGGCCTTTCTGTCTTGGGGTCAGTGATGCGCATTACCCAAATTCCAACACAGACTAATACAAAAGCGAAAAGCGTACCGATGCTGGTTAGATTGCCTGTGAGGCTTTCTGGAACAAATCCAGCGATGGCTCCTGTGAACACTAACAAAATAAGATTCGATTTATATGGAGTTCTGAACGATGAGTGAAGATCTGAAAATATTCTTGGGAGAAGTCTGTCGTTTGACATAGAAAAGAAAACTCGTGACTGTCCGTACAGCATCGCTAGGATCACAGTTGAAAAACCTGCAAGGATCGCGGCACTTACAAGCGTAGCAAGCCATCCGTAACCTGGCATATATGTAGTAATGGCGTAGGCTACTGAAGCTTCTTTACCTTCTTTAATGAAGTCGGTATACGGAGCTACACCAGTTAGTACATGGGAAAATAAAACATAAAGTATAGTACATATTGCAAGCGAGCCAAGAATACCAATTGGCATATCGCGTTTAGGATTTTTTGTTTCTTGCGCAGCAGTGGAAACGGCATCAAAGCCTATAAAAGCAAAGAATACAATAGCAGCACCATGCATCACACCAGTCCAGCCGTGATTAAACAAAGGCGCGTAAGAATGCACCTCACCGTTTGGAGCAACTACATTCGGTGCATCGGGAGGAATGATAAAGGGGACGTAGTTGGTGGGATTAATAAATTTCCAGCCAAGAGCGATGAAGATTAAGACGATAGAAACTTTAATCACAACAATAATGGCGTTGACAACGGCGGATTCTTGTGTGCCCTTAATTAATATCAACGTAATGATAGTAAGGATAAATAACGCTGGTGTATTGATAATTCCATGCACGCCAGTAGCTGACATTTCCATTGGAGAATGACACCACTCGTAGGGTATTGATCCTCCCATCAAATTATTTAGATACTGACTCCAGGAAATTGCAACGGTAGCTGCACCCAGGGCATACTCCAACACCAATGACCAACCAATGGCCCACGCCACAATTTCTCCTAGTGTAGCGTATGCATAGGTGTAAGCACTACCCGCTACAGGGATCATTGAAGCAAACTCCGCATAGCATAATCCCGCAAAGGCACAGCCAACTGCAGCGATAATAAAAGAAACCACAACTCCAGGGCCCGCAGCACCTCCGGCAGCAGCAGCGGTACGTACAAAGAGGCCAGCGCCAATAATTGCGCCAACGCCCAACGCTACTAGGTTGCCAGCACCTAGTGTTCTTTTTAATTGTTTCCCTGAATCGGCCGCCTGAGCGAGCAATTGACTGAGCGGCTTCTTTATAAATAAACTCATGCAGATAGTGTTAGTCCAATGTTGCCCAAAAGTATAAATAATATTGAAATGCCAATGCACCGTCTCCACCAAAGGCAAATGATAATCAGTCTAGGCATTCCATGCCTGCGTGCCGAATGCCGGACTGCGGCATGTGACGATAGAAAATAAGATTAACACATGAAAGTCGAAAGGAATTTTTTATCTGGCTGGTTTTTATTTGCCCGATTTTGTAGGATCAAACCGCATCCGAACCCTCACTGTACTTTCTGTTGGTTTGTTACCTTCCGTTGAGGGGATCCATTTTGGTCCCTCTTTTACTAAACGAATGATTTCCTCCTCACAACCATAACCCAACTTCTTAATTACCAGAAAGTCTTTGAGGCTTCCATCCTCGCTTACTGTAAATTCGATTCCCGCTTTCCCTTTTATTTTGTTTTTCAAGGCTTCTTCAGGATATTTCAAATTAGATTCCAAATATTTATCGTACGCTTTTTTTCCTCCAATCGGTTCGGCTAACGTAATTACCGGCTCACGATCTTCGTCTTTGGCCTGGCCAAATCCCGTAACAACTACCTCGCTGAGTTGCGTTGCATCCTCCTTCATTTTCACATCGATTTTGTTTTTGCCTGAGGCATCTAACTCTTGTTGCTGAAGGCCAATGAATGAAAATACCAATTGACTATTTTCTTCGGCTGTAGAAATGGAATAGTTGCCCCTCAGATCAGTTACCGTGCCGATCGATGTTCCTTTTACGTTTACAATTACTCCGGGCAAAGGTGAATTGTCTTCAGCTGCGACTACCTGCCCTGAAATGGATTGGATACGTTGAATTATTGTTGGAGGAACAGCTGACCGTTGAGCTTCGCTGGGGGCAAAATCTTTTTTCTTGGCGCGTGAAACCGCATTTGCACTAGCAGCTTTTGGTTCTGAGGCGACAATCTCTTTTGATACCTTGTCATCCTCAGCTTCAATTTTTGCGGATTGTTCTTCGACCACAGCTAAATCTTGAATAGGCGCCGGTTGAACTGAAGGTTGAGTTTCGCTCCCTGCACCTTTGTCGTCTAATTTTGGTTGATGGGTTTTAGCGGTTGGACTTGCGCTGCTCGATACAATAAGTTCAGCTTTTGATATTTCACTTGTTTTCTGCTTTTGATTCTCAACTCCTGTTCTCTTCTCCCCCTTCTCAACTTTTAACTTTTTACTTTCAACTTTTTCGCTTACACTTGGTTTTTCACCTTCATCCTTTTTGCTCTCTGGTTTTGGCTTTTCCGTTTTCAATGCGATGGTTTCGGCCTTTGGAATAAATTGATAGACGATGAAAACAGAAGTAGCAACA
>Ga0307509_10003341_pt1 | contig 24522 bp, 35 predicted proteins | sample 10_EM_MG_FD_202245 | JGI IMG/M metagenome (GOLD analysis project Ga0307509, IMG submission 202245) | Populus trichocarpa ectomycorrhiza microbial communities from riparian zone in the Pacific Northwest, United States - 10_EM | ecosystem: Host-associated > Plants > Roots > Unclassified | place... | reverse complement strand
GTTCCTCTCGTTTAGTCACTGGAGCGAATGGCTTTGTCTCTTGCCAAGGACAAGCTCTACTACTCGTCAGCTCAACTGCAGAACCTTTCAAACGCTGTCCGGCAGGGGGATCTTACACCAATCCTGAGGCTATACGAGGAAGATATTAGAACTCCGGTTAGGTCTGCGGTTACGGGGACGTTGCTGCGGTCCTTATTCATTCAGGTCCAAAAGGCCAAGGTGGGTGTTTCTCAGATCCGTCAGGCATGTCATTCATGACTCTTCTAGGTGGACATTGACCAAGCGCTCTCGGGGATCGACAAGCTACTGAAATCTCAGGAACTGACGTTCGCGTTCGTGGGCGTCGCCCCTGTTATTGCTATTACCTACGCTGTAGGTGGTGTCCTCATGCGGATTTGGGAGGGGGGTAGGGGAATCGGAAAATATGGCGGTCATCACCGCCGAACCGTCGCCTGGCTTGTAATGAGGTGCGCGGGCTGGTTTATAACATCATTGCCCACTTTTTGACCCCATGTACCAGACGGATCGAACATCTGTTGATCTTCCAACCTCACTCTCAGCGCCATATGGATGAGGTCGCAACTCCTCGACCCAACTCCGGAGATTCTCTCCCGCCGCTCACCTCCGGCCTGCTCTTGCTATCTGTGACACAGCTGAGGTACTACGGGGAGACGTGCCTCCCTTCCTCTAGCAGAATCCGAGAAGGATTTTTAGAAGACGTCAGGGACCTGGAAGACCCTGAGTTGGGTAGGAACGAGAAACTCCGGGTCATTGATCGGATGTGGAAGAGCTGGGGCGCCGCCTTGGGGTGGGGGACACAATAAAAATCGGCCAAGCTGTTCAGGGGGGTGGGATGGACTTCCCGATCATTCGCATAGATGCGCCGAAATAGGTACCAGATACAATAAAATACTGATAAAACATGCCTGGATATGAGGGTACGTTATCGCCACCCACTTATATATGGTGTAGAATCTACAATTTGGTCCCGAACTGAGACTCCGTGACACCAGCTCCCATTGCAGCGGCGGAAGAAACACCACCGGTGATGGTCTTGAGGAGGTTATCAACGTAATCAGCTCCACTCCACCTTTGGTGCGCGAGGACATCACACCTGATGTCGCGCTCCCTGCGCTGGATGAGCTCGACGTACGCTTTCATACCCTCCGCGGCGAATGACTTCGCGAACAGGTCGCTGATGTATGCACTCGAGTGTAATCCCTCGAGCTGTGGAGACAACCCAGACGTAGCTCCTCATCGAGTCGATTCCGAGACCAGCGGCGTCCCAGTTGAACGACGGACTCAGGTTGTAGGCGAGCCAGTGGCCTGGGTAAGCTGCGTGAACACCCTCAGCAAACTCCTTGGCCTGGGCGTAGATGGGCCTTTTCGTCTCCATCCACAGGAGGTCAGCATACGGGGCGAATGCGACCGCCCTGTTGATCGCACAAAGGGTACCGCCTTGGTAGCGGTAGTATCCTTCCCGGGTCCTGGGGGTGTCCCAGTTCCAGTACGGCGGAGTTGTGAGACCGAACTCAGTCTCGGCGACATTGAGGGCATCAGAGTTGGAGAGGTGGGCATACGCTTGAGGAATTGCGATCGAATCCATTCGTCCTCGACGACTTGGAGGGCATCCCCAGTCTTGCCTGCCCTCTCGGCTTCCAACATCACGGTGACGAGCGGCCGCAGGGCGGGATTCGTCGAGCCGAGGATGAATGCGTGGTCGCGCTCGTCGACGTTGGTTGTGATCAGGGTGGCAGCCTCTGAGTCAGTTCGAGCGATGACGAGGTTCTCAACGCCCATGATGTCATATTGAAGGCGGATTGCGACGAGGCGATTGATGTGCTCCTGGATGGGGACGAGGACCTTACCGGCCATATGTCCGCACTTCTTGGACCCTGGGGCCTGATCCTCGATGTGGATACCAGCAGCGCCCTTCTCAACGAAGAGCTTGGTGAGCTTCATTGTGGCGGTGAGGCCGCCATGACCGGTGTCGGCGTCAGCAACGATGGGTCGCATGTAATCGGTGGGAGGAGTCGAGGCGAGTTCTGCCTCAGAGAGACGAGCACGAGCCTCTCGCTGTTTCCTGTCGTGGAAGAGCTGGGCGGTGAACAAGTGCTCGACCTTGTTTGGGACGGTGTTGTAGGGGTAATCTAGAGTTGTACAGTGAGACGGATCAGTCTAACGTGGAATAGGTAGGACAAGGGCGGACCTGCGAGATCGGGGCCGGGCTCATGGGTGCTCGAAGCGGTACTGGACGATTGCCATCCAGAGACGTAGACGGTCTCGAGGTACTTGGCCATCTGGGTCACTTGAACTGGATCAAGACTGGAAACTCGTGAGCGTCCTGACGTGGGATCACCGAGCAGGGTTACTTACGCTCCGTATGTGTGAGAAGGAGTCCTATTCTCCGCATGTTGAGAGAAGATACCCCACAGCTTCTTGGCCAATATATCAGAAGGGTAAGAGATGAGGATCGAGCCCTGCTTTGAGACGACCTGCTCAGCGGTGTATGGTCGTTTTACCCGGCCGAATCGTGGGCTCTGTGGTAGAAGTTTGTGATGAGACGGATTGGCAGTGGGGAGTGATTGACCGAACCTTCCACCACTGTTCGACCTGGGCGACTTCGGCCTCGAAAGCTGCTCTTTCGTTGGACATAGTTGGAGAAGAAATAAGAAAATCCTGGCGAAAGTTCCATCCCCTCTGCCGGTTTTATCATAGGGGTGACAATGTCACATGTCATGGCTTGCGGTTATTTCGTGGCATGTGAATTTGGGATTGTTTGGTGTAGGCGCTCGCTCTCACGGCACACCCTAAAATGGTTGTTTCTATGACTGGGGATGGGCTGGGTTTAATTCGTAGGATATTTAGGACGTCAGCCCTGCTATTGGGTGACTATCCGTAGCTCCAGATAATATCAAATCCATCGCAGAAGGGTGCCAGCAGCCGAGATTGGCTCTACCGACGAACCGACGGAACGGCCGGGGTCTCTCTGCCTTCCTTAAAAGTCAACAGATATTTGCCCATACCCGTGTGTTCATAACCGTACGGATATTCACCCTTGTCTGTGCTGAGGGTTTTATTTTCTATCTCCTATCGCGTGAGGTATATCTATGATCGCAAACTACATTTTAACACATGGTGCGGTTACAGTAAGGTTCGTATGGCGTGAGGACGTGGGTGAATCTCGTAGGGCTAATACCTCGCAGAGGTGCGTACAAGTACAGATATGGATACGGACAAGCTCTCCTAAGGAGTGGTCAACACCTGGTAGACCCAGCCTCCTCACAAGTCTGGTAGGAAGACCCCTCTCCCACAGACGAAGCAGGGCTTATACTGTCCGCCAGAGTTAGCATGGATGCTGCTGGGCCCGTGACAGGTTCACCCTGTTGCGAGAGCCGGCTCGATCGAGGGAGCTCGCTGGGTTCAGAAGGCTCAGAAGGTCCAATGCTTTTACATGACTGAGAAAGTTTAGATCGCGTATCTGGCTCGGGGACGTGGTGTGATGGCTTGGGCGGTTGATATGGCACAGGGGAGACCCGAGAGATAAAGGTGGGCGCAAGCGTCGACTGCCGCGCGAGGGACGGAATGGCAGGTGTTTCTCCGTAAGATGAGCTTGAAGTTCTGGAGAGGTACACGGGAAGAGACCCATGGCAGATAGCATTCGAAGTTGATCGGTGCCACGTTCTGTCGTGGCGCCCGTTAAGCTTGTAATCCATGTTGAAGAAGAAAAACAGCTGACCTCACTCGGACGTATAGCTTGGTGGCCGCCCACCATCCAAGAAGGCGGTCTGCCCGTTCTTTCGGGAGCAAACCAGTCGTTAGGGCAAAGCCCAAAGATGCCCAGAGCCACCGCAGTTCAACTGCGGCACGAAACTGGGGGTTACGCGACCACCGGTCGGTAGTGATGATGTACACAGTTTGAAAGTCGTGGTGAAGTGAGTTGACGGATATACTTGAGTTGTTGACGATCGACAACAGAAGAAACAGTGAGAAGGAGCTGGTGCAGATGATCCCAAGAAACATGGAGGTGGAAATCCTCAGAAGGTGATGGGATGTCATCACTTCGGATGGTTGTCGGATTTCTCCTTGTTTATGCCTCGGTACCCAGATGAGGTGGATGGCAAGTCCTGGTCGATCGTTAGAAGCTTTCTTGTGCGTGGATTCCAAAAAAATACCAAGGTAAGCCAGAGAGGCAACATTGAACAGGAGAGGCCAAATGAGTACGCCGACAAGGGGAAACAGCGAAGGCGAAATGCTGGGAATGCACCCTGCCTGCTCAATGAGTATATAACGCCGATCTATGGGGGGGGTTGGTTGGCTCGACCGGTGACGCGATGGATATAGGACCATAGGAACAAACCTTGTACGATGATATCTTGGGGGTGGTCGGAATATTAGCTACTAGAATTATGGTGGTTCCGAAAGCGCGACTCACGGACGACGATAATTAACGCTGGCATACCCAGCATAAGACCCAGTCTGCAGAGCAGCTGATAGAATCGCTGAAACAAGGCATAAGAAAAGGTGTTATTGGCGTGTTGTCTACACGTACTTTGTCTGGGAGGGAATCGGGGGCAGAAACGGTCATATACAGGCGATGTAGGACGCAAACCATTGATGCGGGAACTCCAATGTATGCGCCGACCATCAGTTTTGTGGCTGCGTCCGCCGGAAGGATAGTCAACCCACCATGACCGGATGTGAGGGTTGGAAATCACTCACAGATGTCGCACCAAATCGTGGCACTCGTGACAAGAGAGTTCGCAGACAGCGTAATGCAGCCCACGAGAAGCCAGGCGCTCAGGAGGGCAGAGCCGATGTTCACGCTGTCGATCTGCCATGGGATGCAGACAAGTGAGAGGATGCACCCGAAAAGAGTGGTGGTGGTAAAGAGAGAGAGTTCGGTAGAAGGCGTCATGAGGAGCACAAGAGGGGATTATTCTGACAAGTATCCACGACATATTATTTATACCAAACGTCCCAGCCTGCTTTTCGACGACGCATCCGGCGGACAATTGGAAAGGTCAACGATTATTTGGTCATGTTTGTCCGGAAAATGCACCGACGGGCGCTTAAACGGCACCTGCTTCCTAATTTGTTGTGTAAGCGACTGATGGGATGGTCAATGAACGAGTCCAATTATTCCAGTAATCCAAAATGCGAGCTCTAGGGGAATTGTTCGAGTGTATGCTCAAAAGTACATGGAATAAAATGGGGACCCCGGTTGAATGCAACGCGAATGGTGTCGGGGGCACCAAAGGGAAGGGGTTGGGGATGTCAACGGGGTGGGGGGAGGGGTATAAGAACTGGGTGAGGAGCAGGAGATGTGGGTTGAGAGAGTTCTATGAATAAGGTGGTCCTGTGAATTCGTACCATTACCGCGAATGGGGAGCCACACCACCGAACCTCTTGTGCCTATGACTTGAACGGAAACCGGAGATGTTAGCAATCGCAGTGAATGAGGGCTCGCGTTTGTCTACGGTGAGCGTTGGAGACACATGGAAACGTGTGGAGCCTCCCAGATTTCCTACCACCATTGAGCTGGTGGTTGTTGGGATGGGTTGCTCGTTCTCCTTTCCTCCCACAGCAATGGGAATTCTGTGGCCTGCGGTATCCCTGGTCATATACCAGCCCAGGACGGAGGTCCCGGCAATGGCCTGGAAAACGCAATGGGGTGAGCGGACAGCAGGGGCGACTGGACGAGAAACGCATACCAAGATTAGGAATACGGATAAGACCCATACCCAAAGACTGAAGCGACTTTGCCTACCACTTGTCTTCACCAACCAGGGACTATAATCGTTCCATCAAAAGCCATTCAGGTGAAAGGCCGCGAGGTAACAAACCTGGGTTTGTTGTTCTCCACCTTCGCAACCATGCTGAACCTCTTCCAGAATTGATCTCCGCGTTCGCCACGCTTTGGCAACAACGTTTCTTCATTCTCTCCTCGCATGATTGGCCGCTCTGGAGCAAATTTGAGGGCGGACGTTTTTACGGGTCGAGCGAAAATTGGTGCAATGGGGGTAGCAGGGGGTTGTAGCGGATGAGGTGTCTGTGGGACGGCAATTGCGGGAGATCCGCGATCAAACACATCTCCGGGAAGGCGTCCAACCGGTGTCGCGACGGGGGAAGGGTGGTTGAAAGTCAGTGCTGAGACGTTGGTGGCGTAACCGGGACGAGGGGCGACGAGCGGAATAGGACCGGTCTGGGTCATTTGAGGATTTCGGAATGGATCCAGATCATCGGAGTTGTCGCGTCTTGTTAGGAGTGAGGACTCAACAAACTTTTGTTAGGGCAAGAATGAAATGAGATAGACGCACGGGCTGTATGGCGAAGACCGGTCACGACGTGGTTGCGTGATTGGTGGGCCAGTCTCGTAGATAGGCTCTGCGGTGGCAAAGGGATTTGTTCGATAGGGCGGGGGAGGCATATGTTGTTGGCGGGACATTGGAGAGACGGTGAGGTTTGAAGTTTGACCAAATCGGATACGGTGGAAGAAAGCACTAAGAGAGTCGAGGAGAGGGGAAACAAAGACGAAAAGAGCGTGAAGTGAAAGGAATGACAGCAAGTTGGCCGAGAGAGGAAGAGAGGGGAGGATAGTAGCAGCGCTCCCGATCTGGCAACGGCGGAATGATGGTAGCAGGGGGCACAATGGCTTCTTCGAATTTACCACAGCAGCTATCACAGGTGGCGAGGAATACAAATACAGCACGTATTCGAGTACTAATAAAGAACCGGTTGCCACGAAACGAACGAAAGTAGCTCAGGGTACCTTCTCGGAAGGAGAAAAAAAAAGGAAAAAAAAAGAAGCTAAAGGTAACGGTCACCACTACCGTCTTGTCCAGAAATGTTGACCGTCGTACTGCTCCTTCGAGCGGCGGTACGGTCGCTTCTACCTCCAGCCCCAAACTCCGCCTCCGTGATCCCTGCCCTAATGTAACTCGCGGGAACGATCGAGTCCCTAAAGTTTGATATGAAAGACAAGGGGGATATCGGGATCGTCGCCCTCGGTTGCTCTCTCGTTCCGATCGATGGTGACGAGGTTTGGACACCTCGCGAGTGCGGGGTGGAAGGCGACATCGTCGAAGACCACGTCTTGGTGCCGTCATTTGGTGTAAATACAGACGCATGAAGGATTTGGTCGAGATCAGCTGTGGCAGCGTTCAGCGATTGCATTTGCTGGTTGCGGTCCAGGGTGTGGTTGTTCGGCATTGACCGGACAAAGTATGGGGAGGTAGGCGTGCTCGTGTACTTCTCCATCGGGTAGGGCGACGATTTGTTGATTATGTTGATTCCATTCACCGAAGATTGGACGGATTGCGGATCGAAAGGTGGAGAGACCCCTGGTCCAGCGAAGTCAGGACCACCCTCGATTCCTACCTGTTGAGCCGCCCTACGGGTCCTGCCGCACCTTCTGCGCTGCAGGAAAAGGTATACGACGATAAGGATGGATAGCAGCGTCACCACGCCAGCAATGGAGGCAACAATCCCAATCACGGCTTGTCTGGTTGGTTCTCAGCAATGGGATAGGCTATCGCGCCATTGGACCCTGCTCACCTGGATAGGCCGGCCTCCTGGGATCCTTTCATGTTTCCACCATCTGGTGGAGGAGGGAAGCAGAGATTACTACTAGTCACATCCCCCGTCACGGTCAACAAGTCTGTTGATTGAAGACGATCTGACCCGTCCCTAAACAGCAGGACCGTGGGTTGGCCGCGGAAGGCGGCCATGGTAAAACTTGTAACACCGGGGTAGGATGGTTCCTGTGTTCGATTGAGGAGGACAGCCTGACCGTTTGGCACGAACAGGCGGGCTACCGGGGGAACGGCCTGAGTGGGGTTGAAGGTGACATTGAAGGGCTGACATTGGGAAAATGGCGGTGTGGCGGTGTAGGTTTGTATTTTCTCCGCTGTGGAGACGCACGAAGTGTTGTCAGATTGTAGGATCCTGATGATATCCGACGTGAACCCCGTGCTCCGGCCTTGGGCATCATCGAGTGAGGCTACAAAGACCGTCCCCGCCGCATAGGGCAGGAAGGTGATGGCGACACCTGTGCTCGTCTTTGAATTCCATTCCGGGTTCGGAAGGGGAATTGCGAGTGGCACAGCTGACGACCCGAAGGGCACGACTGTGAGAGTGAGGGGAAGAGCTTTCGGCTGGGTGCCCAAGAAGGTGACATTGAATGGCCCGCACTGTCGAATGCTGGAGAAACGAATGGTTGCGAAAGCAGTGACCGGAGAGGAAAGAAAGAAAAGCAAGAGAATGAAAGCCAGCATTGCTGTGAAAGAGCGAAGGATAATGAAGAAATAAAACGCCTCTGACCGGGCGGCAGGAAGTGAGAAGAGGAACAAGGATGGCAGGGTCGACAACGGCCCGGCGGGCCAGTAACACAAAGCGATCGAGACCGTTGCTGATCAAAACCCGGTGGCAATCCATTCCATAATCTCCACGCTTGCCTTTTCTGGTACCACCAGCCCCCACCGGAAATCGACCATCCGCCTTCCCCCACGCCTCCTCGACGAAATAATGCACTTGTGCAACAGGACTTTCGTTGCCATTGGAAGCCATGCACGGCGGTTCGCATCCCAGGCTTCAGCTCACGGTCATCTTCCGAATTCCCAGTCCCCGTTTACTCCGAAACTCAAGTTCTTCAACTCGGTCAACTCGGACGGATCTCAAATCCCGACCTACCGCGTTTTGGATGGCGTTGGAATACCTCTCGAAGGCGCAGAGCTTCCCAAGGTATTCCCACCTCACTACCCTCGACTTTCTGATTTCCATGCTCCGGCCGGTAGATCGATGAGGCACTTGCCCGCAAATTGTTCGTAATACTCGTTTTTCTTCCAACATCTACACTGAACACACCCAAGATACGAGAATATGCTTCTGCTGCCCACACTAGATACTCTCCTGAACAATGTCCAGCGTCAAGGCAAAATCTCATTCTATGTACGCCCACTCCATACTTTGATGTACTGCACTCACCGTCTCTCCAGATGACTTCTGTGAGTGCAAACTGGCGAGTCAAGATCAGATACTCATTGTTTTTAGCACGGAGAAGAGGCTACGATCATTGGTTCCGCCGCGTCTCTCGCCCCTGATGACGAGTAATCTATCCGTTCCCTTTGTCCATTCCCACACGCTTACGATTAGCAGAGTGTTGGGTGTGTGTCCACCATTGCGACCCTGTGATTTCCTGGCGTTTATCTCCACTAGGACAATACCGCGAAATGGGAGTTTTACTCTGGCGTGGTTTTGGTATCGACGCCGCGATGGCCCAGTGCTTCGGCAATGAGGAGGACATGGGGACGAAGGGTCGCCAGATGCCTGTGGTAGGTCTAATCCACCATCCACCACCGTTGTCGGTCACCTACGGTCCATTTAGCATTTTGGTTCTCCGAAGCATCACTTCCATACCATCTCTTCCACTCTCGCCACTCAGATCCCGCAAGCCGCTGGAGTCGGCTACGCGATAAAGCGTGATCCCCAACGTCGGGGAAAGAATTGCGCAGCTGTTTATTTTGGCGAGGGCGCCGCGTCAGAGGGTGATTTCCACGCAGGAATGCTGTTGGCATCCACAATACCTTCCCCAACTTTATTCATTGCAAGGAACAACGGCTTCGCCATATCCACTCCATCTTCGGAACAATATTACGGAGATGGAATTGCTGCACGCGGCGTAGGCTACGGTATTGACACTATTCGGGTCGACGGAAACGATATCTTGGCTGTAATTAGCGCTGTGTCCGAGGCCAGGCGGCGGTGCGTTGAAGGTGGGAGGGGTGTCCTGGTGGAAGCAATGAGTTATCGGTAACTAAACCCGAACGCTATTTTCGTTCATAGCGACTCACACTCCGAACTTTGTAGTGTCGGGCATCACTCTACCTCCGACGATTCTTTTGCCTACCGCCCCCGGCAGGAGGTTGAAGACCGGAAGAAGGTGGACAACCCCATCGCCAGGTTCCGACTCTTTATGGAGTCCAGGGGTTGGTGGTCGAAGGAGGAAGACGACACTACGAAGGAGAGGCTAAAGCAAGAGGTTATGACCACCTTCAAGCGCACTGAGAAATTGAAACGTCACGAACTCAAGCAATTGTTCGAGGATGTTTACGGGGGGGAAGAACCGTGGAACATCGTGAGCGGTTTCTGCCTACTTGTTCACCCCACGCTGATTACTTGCTCAGACCGAACAGCGAGAGGAGTTATCTCGACTCCTACGGAAGTATGGCGCGGATTGGAACCCGTGGAAGCAAGAGCTGGACAAGTTCAGGGGTGAGGGGAAAGAACTGATTGATAACTAGCATTGGGACAATAACGTAGATCATTGAGATCATCCCAGAGCCTGTCTCACTATTAGCATACGCTTCCATCCATGTATTGCACGCCATCGTGACCCGCCGCTGGCGTGTGAGCCGTGCGAACTTTGATCGACCAGGGTGTTCTCTCGTTGAACTCCTCATTACCACGCGTGGTGGCCCCTCGCCTCGAGTGTGCCGCAGACCATCTCACCATCTCGAGTAGTAATGCACAACAACGGCAACCGACGGCCGAGTCAAAGTCATCAATATCGTCCTCCTCAACCGCCCTCCGACCCAAATCTTGGAAGATATGTCGCAGACTCCGTCCAAGATGCTCGCAGACTTCTTGCAGTGTACCCTTTCGCGTCTGCGACCCCGACAACACATGGTCAGCCTTCGATAAAATATACCTCTCATGTGGTTCTCACCCCATCTCAGTTGCACGACACCTCAGCAATCTCACCATAAGTCCCACCTATATGCACCCTCAATATCAGTACATGGACTACTCCGAAGGAGAATACGGAGAGTACGCGAACGAGCTTCAATACTTGACCTCGGGACGTCCGAACCCTGGCGATGGCGGGTATTGGGAGAATACCCGAAATGAAGCAGTCCGATACCTCACGGAGACACCATCATAGTGCGCAGAGCCACGCCACCCAGCTCCCCACGAGTCACTGATTTTTTACCCCGGCAGCAATTACAACCACCCTCAACAAGACCTGTCAACAGTGTGGCAGACAGGGTACCAACCCAGCGAATTTGCTCAATCAATATTCCAGCACACATTATCTTCTATGCCATATGCGTACCCGACCCATCCACCAGGGATCTCTCATTCATCGTCATCCCTTGCGAATGCTTTGCAAGAACAGCCGCGTCCACCGAGGAAAGTGTACGAACCTGAGACCTCCACTCAGTTCTTCAATGAGTTCGTTGCGAGCAAGACCAAGGACCTCTCAACCGCAACCCCCGCCCCTGCCCCGAAACCCCCATTGCCAACCCCCCCTGCCACAATCCCACCGGTACCGTCCAACAGTGTGTTGCCCCACGTTCAGATCCCAACATTGGCGTCCAGGGTGACAGAACCTCAGGCAGTGACTCCGAGGAAGAGAAAGTACGAAGACAGCGAAGGTGGAATTCCGAAGCTACAGCCTTCGCATCGGATCTCCGTAAACCATCCCGTTCTCCCTCGGAAAGATCTCTCCAGTTTGCCCAGGATCCCAAAGAAGGGCCAGGTTTATGTCGATGTCCCGCCAAGGCCCACTGTTTGGAAAGGTCAAATCTCGATGTCCCAGTCGCCTGTAATTCGCGGGTCCTCGGCAATTACTGACGCCCCATCCGACGATGGTCCCGCGACTGCTGGACCAACCACTCAAGATCGCAGCTCCAGCGCTATGAGTATCGCCGATGGTCGCGCGTCCCCCGCCAAACGAACAGGTGGACGGGACGAGAGAGGTGCTTTGTTTGAATTGTGACGTTTAAATCTCTCTGACTGTTTTGAAGCCCCTTTTGAAAAACTCAACTCATTGATCGACGAGATTTTTGAAGCGGAGGACGATTTACCCCAGTACCCTGACCCTAGCGATCTTCGGCACGACCTTTTTTCGTTGTCCCTAACCACCAACTACGCTCGTCCTTGCCTCAACCCTATCGTCGTTTCCAAGATCACAGTCATAGTTGGCAAGATCTCTCGGCCAACGAAGCGCCGACCCCCGTCTTCTCGTGGCCAGAGCGGTGCCCCCAACAGTGCTCGCAAAGACGACGGACGGATATCTGATTTGGAGGTCCCGAAACTCCTCCGGCTCCTCAAGACTCTTGAGCGATCGGTGCAGACAGGAGAGGACATCGATCCCTTCAAGCTCCCTCCGGAATCGCAAAGCTCTGTCAAACGTTCTGCCTCCAAGAGGTCTGGCAAAGGGTCGAAGAGGGGGAAGGCTCCGGAACCTGGTCCGAGTGAGGATGGGGATTCCAAGGTTGTCGACCCCGGACCCGATGACGCACAAGAGTCGAGTGTCAACTTCGGAAACCTACTCAAATGTCTGGCCATAGCCAAGGAAAGCATATTGGCCGCGGAATGTTGCATTTCAATTTTGTCAAGTGACCGGCTTTCCAAGCAGGTCCGCACTCTCATAGTGATAATCGAGATAAACCTAACGACACGTTCTCAGGTTTATTCGGAGGAGCTAATATCGACCTGCTTCAACGTCGTAAAGAACCAGCTCAGCAAGGTCGTGTACCCCTTCGTTGAGGCCGCGACAGACCTTTACGGGCAAGTTCCCTCGATCCTGCGTACAATGGCCCAAACAAGCTCCATAGAAACCCAAGCTCACCGCGGTCTCATTGCCGAGATCTTTCAGATACTGTCTTCCGTTGTTCCCAGGATCAACAGTCTGATACGTGCAGAATTCATCTCGCTCTCTGATGTGATCATCATCCAAGCGGTATATATCGCAATTGGTCCCTTCTTTATCATGGAACCCACCCCGTCGGAAGGCAAGGGGAAGAAAAGCAACGTCGTTCATAATACACTGGGTAATAGCGCAATGAAAGGGCTGCGGCTGGACGCGTTGACTCTCATAAGAAGCGTAGGTCTTAAACACCCCACGCCTGCGTCTACTAAAGCGCTACGGCCCAGATTTTTGCCTTCCATGAAGGGCAACGGTCGTGGATTATTGAAGAGATCCTGAGTTCTTTGAGCAGACTCTCCGACGCGAAACAGAAAGCGGGGCAATTCAAGTAAACCACTCGTTTCCGAATGTCAGTTTCACTCACTGACCTCTCACGAGATTGCGGGATGGAAGGTCTATTCGCACCGTCTCTGCTCTTCTCTTGCAGCTGGTCCAAACTTCCGCCCACGACGTCCCTTCAAGAGCGCGAAAGATCATGAAAATGCGGCTCCAGGCGCAGGCGGCCCAAGAAACCACACCGAAGAGTTCTGTTGAGTTCAGTGGCGATGACATAGAAGTAGCGCACCTCTTCTTCATCACTGCCCACGCTGACCTACTGTAACCAGGAGATGAACCTCTACACCAATGGGTTGGAATCGGCCATTAAGTCTGCCAAGACGATCGTCCTTTTTCTGACACAAAGGTATATTTCTCAAGAGGCGCCCGGTGCACGTTGGCTGATGCCAGATTCCCCAGGTCTGGCAAGACTAAAATCACAAAATCAAGCAACGAAGCCGAATACCGTGCGATATTCGACAACTTTATCTCCGACCTTCTCGCCGTGCTATTTTGGCCAGAATGGCCTGCTGCTGCTTTGCTTCTTGGAATCATCAGTAAAGTTATGGTAGGTTGTTTTCGTTGTTCCCCTGGGCTTGCATTAATCCTCCCGGAGGTTGGGTCGCTAGATGACGTGAAGACAAACCAGAGTGACACCGGTGCTGCTCGGTCAATGGCACTGGACCACCTCGGCGTTATTGCCTCCCGCCTACGGTCCACTTCCCTCAAATTCGGTTCCGGGTCCTCGACCGAGGGTAATGGGACCAGGGCGTTGAAGCCGATGGAAGAGGTATGTACCCGCTTCTCTCTTGGATGAAAACCTGCTCATCACAAGGAAGATCTACTCCGGCCTGAATGTTTCTGAGTTGGACGCGCGGGTGTCCGCACATCAAGATATCTTCTCGTTCTTGTGTAAACACTCTGCAGAAGATCAGTCTTACGATGTACGTGCCCCACTTTTCTCGTGACTTATCTAACATTTTCCTAGAGCGCCCGGGAACTCACCGGGGCAACCTGGGGGCAAGAGCTTGCTTCTGTGCTGAAACAATGCCAAACAGGCGTCACCAACCTGAGTAACAACCAACCGAGTCAGAGGCTAATTTCCTTTGCATCGAAGGTCAAGTCCGCGCTCTGTGATGTTTGGGTTGAGTCCTCGGCAGACGTTTTTGACCCGGGGTGTGTACTTTTGCCGAATAAGGCTTCTGCACGCTGAACTTCTCCAGCTCCGAGCAGGAGGCAACACGCGCAGACCGCCTCTCCGAGGAAGTGGGAAGTGTTCAAAGCCTCAAGAGCTTGTTCCTCCCCATCTTAAATGTCGTGCTGGTGGCCCTAGACGCACCACCAGTTTTCATGCGCACCAAAGCTCTCCGTGCCCTGGGCCAGATCGTGACTAGTGACCCAAGCATACTCTCCATGGTGCGACGGCTCCAGTTATCCGCTTCTCACCCTAACCCAATTACCCCAGAGTAACGTCCGAAGTGCCATCGAAATTCATTTACTTGACCACTCTACCGCCGTCCGTGATGCCGCGGTCGATCTCATCGGGAAGTATATGATTGATTCACCAGTTGTCGCTCGTGAGTATTACCCAAGGGTTGCCGAGCGGGTGGCGGTGCGCAACTTGTTTCGTTTCCTTGTATCTCTCCTCACCAGAATCAAAAATAGGATACTGGCCTCGCAGTTCGTAAGCGCGTGATCAGGTTATTGAAGTCGTTCTACGAGGCGTCGGATGATACTGGTCATCGCATCGATATATGTACAAGACTGACGATGCGTTGGTTCGACGAGGACCCCAGTATCAAGGAACTGGCTGTGAAAACGCTGGAGGAATTATGGTTTCATGACCCCTGTGTCACTGGGCCAAAGCGCGAACGTTGCAAGGCAGACGTAACCTCAACGGTCGCCGTCATCATGGGCGTCTTAGTCGGGTTTAGGGAGAGGCAATCGCCGATGGAAGATATCCTCCATAAGATGATGTTTGAGAAGCAGGAATCTGACATCGCATTGCTGAGGTCCCGTTATGTTGAGATTTGCGACACGTTGATTGACGGGCTGGTCGATGCTTCTGACGTCCCAGGCTTTGTGAGTCCGATATTAGCCTTCATTGCAGAATGTCTAAACCATCACAGACAACCACTAACAGCATCAAGACAATCCACCTATTCACGTCTGCATACCCCCAGTTGTTGACTGCCTCCAAGGCTTCAACGCTCCTCCCATACCTTGGGGGTGCAGTTTCGTCCATTGAGAAGAAATCCAAGGACGATAAGACTACGCCTACGGAGGATGAACAAACGATCGCGGACTACCTTCTCAAAATTTTCCGGGCTGCCATTCCCCACATGCCCAAGACAGCGACCGGTTTCGGGCAGGATCTGCAACTCGCCCTACAGCCGATGATTCTTAAGCCGTCCGCGGGTCTAAACGTAGGCGCAACCGCTTTCTTATAGCGACACTTGGCTCGATTCTTTATTCAGGGTTTACAGGAGACTGTCGCATGTATGTGCACAGTGGTACAGTGTCTAACGCGCGACTTTCTACGCCTCGTCAACCTTCTCAAATCTTGTAACGGTACGATTGTTGTGATTTATCCCTCAGTATGATCTTAGCCTCTGCAGGGCTTCTCCAGAAGTTTGTGGCGAAACCTGCGAACACTCAGTTATCCCCTGCGGATAACAGGAGTCTGTCTATGCTGATACTGATAGTGTCACTGTTGTGCGAGCACTGTGATTTTGATCATCTCGGCGACCAAAGAGAAGGCACGTATGAATTGCCTCAATAAAGCAACTGGGTTAATCTGATCCTCCATGGCTCAGACGTAAGAAACGTCCTGCGAGCGGTTTCTCCAGTAAGCAAACACTTCGTCCGGTTCCTGCAAGTTCTCATCGTGTGGGTCCCTGAATTGCACAGGGTTCAATCACGGACCACGTTTATGCCATGCTGGTTCGCCTCTACGACAAGTACTCCGACTCAATGTTGAAAGGGCGTCTCTTGCAATGCTTAGGTAATTAATTATCCCCGGTCCCGACAACATCCTCTCGTCTGATGCCCCTGGATGCACGTAGGCTTCCTGTTTCGCGCCCAGCCCTCATTGATGACATTGGAAGCTTCCACGAGAATCATGGACGAGATCTTCCAATCTGATTCAGACGAAACCAAGGGTCGGATGTTGAAGATTCTCCATGATTTCCTCGTTTCTGAGGCATCAAAACATGCTGAAGTGGAGAAGGGTGCGGTTCTGCCGGCAATTATTCGACGGGTCTTACTAAATCCAGTCATAGGGCTGAAAATGCCAAATGGCACTGATGAGAAAGTCAATCTTGCCGAGCTGGTTGGAAATACGGAGGACTTTGCTGAATCTGGGTGTGTCCCGTCAGGTGTTTTAAATTAACAGGAAGCTAATTGAAGTCCATAGAGTCAGCTCGGCGGTCCTGCAACGGTATCTCGATCCGATCCTCAAGGCAGCTCTCTCTCCTCTTCCTCAACTCCAGGGCGGGGCGATAGACGTCCTCACGTTTACGATCAAACAGGGGTTGACGCACCCACTCCAGGTAAGCCATCGGGAGGACCTGTCTCCAATAGTTCCTGATCAGGAACCCCAGTCGTTCCCGGTGGTCGTGGCGCTAGAAACGAGCCCCATCCACTCGATCAGTAATCGCGCGAGTTCCTTGCATCATATCTTACACAACAAACATTCATCTTTGTTGAATTCTCGGTACCTCGTCAGCGCGAGGGCATCGTTCGACTACCAGAAGTCACTTTGTGGCGTTGATGCTGTTCAAGGTGGGTAACTCCCCACCTCCTGTTCATCTTCGTAGGTGAATCTGTGATCCCCATTAGGATTTCGGATCAACCAGAGCACGCCAACCGCTCTGCTGCACGGGTGGTACTCTCTGGTCCGGGAGAAGCGACCAGCGAGGCTAGAGTTCCTCCGGGCCATGTCGAAGGTATTTGACGTGCAGGAAGCGACGACGCAGCACGACGTTTACTTCGCAAGATACATGGCGGACAACCTCGCGTGTTTTGAGTACAAGGTCCAAGAAGACATCCTGACAGTCGCCAAGCATCTGACTTCGGTCCTCTCCACTTCCGGGGCACAGTTGATCGAGACAGTGTCTCCCGCCCACTTGTTAACACAATTGCATGGAGACGGCAGAACGAGCAAGGAGCAAACCGCGGTGTCCGAGGACATGCTTCCATCGACGCGATTTTCCGTCATCATCAGTGTAGTTATGCTGCTCAAAGCGTATCTGAAATCAACGTATGGCATATCGGAAGAGTGAGCAATGGTCCCAGTCAGTCATCCGTGTACGCCACTGACGTGCACCTAGGAAATGCGTAAAATGGGTGATTGGGAAAAAGACTGCGATAGGTGACAAAGCTATCACTCGGCGGAACACGGTTGGAATTTCATGGGACAGGCTTCCGTTTGCGATGAGGCCAATTACCAAGTTGGAAGACATTGCTGAGCAACGAGAGACGGTAAGTGTGGAGTCGTACCTCTGGTTGGGCCGTTGGATCTGACGGAGATGATGTAGTTCCTCAGAATATGGAGTGAAGATGGGGTCAATGAGGATGTCGAGGAGTGATATGGGAGGCTATGTTGATAGTTCGGACCTGATGGACAGACTTACCGATGATGGGACCGAGCTCAATTTTTCGGCGGGTAATGGTATATGAGTGATAATGCCCTATGGATATGAAGGGACAAGCGATTGGGTCCGTGGTCAAGATTTGGTCAAGATCTTTGCCTGTCATGATGTCCAGGGAATATGTTCTACCGTTCAGGGTTGCTGGTCGCCTTCACCGTATCTTTGTCGGAGGCTCGGAGCCGATGGTGCCTGTCCGCGATGACCTCATGACGCAAGCGGCGGGGTGCAGTCAGGGACGTGGCATGTGGGTCGTTCGTCGCTCGCGATTCTCGTCCACAGGGAAGCGGTAAAGCTCCCGCAACTTTTCCCGCGCGGGCCCGAACTCGTTTCACCAGGAGATCCGCGCCGTCGGACGGGACAGGTGGCGGCTCAGCGAGCAAGCTCGATCAATCAATGCATCACCGATCGTTGATTGGCAGGAACTCGTCCCTCGAGCCCACGATCCGTCTGATGTGCGACCCGGCCTCCTCCCGAAAGCGCTAGGCTTTTTTGGATTTCCAGACACAACCTTAAACACGATTCCCTGCCAATCACATGTCCTCCTCACAGTCATGGGTCAACCAATTTCTCCCCCGGCAACCTGGCATGTTTTCTATTCGCCCCCAATCGGCACAAGCGGCCCTTCTTGGTCACGGTCGACTGCTCAATAAATTTCCTTTAGATTGGCTTCGAAAGGAATGATCGAAGATGTCTTTCGCTCGGCACGGCACGCCCGTGCCATGAGCAAACTTACCCACTTCACCTCCCTCGAAAATCAATAAGACTGCGCTCACCTCCTTTTAGTTCTTTTCTTTCTCCTCGACCTTGAATCGGTCGATCCCCATACACTGCTCCCCTCAGCAGCTCTTGGGTTTCGCACAACCATGTCAGTGCGACCCACAGCTGGTGACGTGAGTGGCTTGACGCAATTACAACTCGCTGGCTAACCCCACTTCTCCAGCCTCCTCCCCAGTCCCCCCACGAACATGAAGTTTCCCGCCGGCTCTTTCGTCCATACACGAGCACGACCCACAATGTTACCAAAGGCCGGTATATCACGAGTAACGACCCCCGCGGTTACATGTACGTTCTGGCAGTCGCCTCGACAGAGGACGCCCCTGACACGGAGGTAGTCCTGTGTACGAGTATCCTCTCCACAACCAGTGGATCATGATGGATATGGATGATGGCTACGTCTTATGGACCGGAATTTGGAAAGGTTAGTGCTGATGGCTTGAGGGCACTCGGTCAAGTAGCTGAGATTACACCTAACCCCCAGCGCTTGGGCACTCCAAAGGTAACATAAGCGTGCACCTTTGGCCGCCCCACTTACCCACATCGCCCTCCTAGCTGACATCGTAAAAATGGTGGAATCGGAGCCAGAGCTCGCCGCTCGCATCCGCAGGGTTCGCGGTGGCTATCTGAAGATCCAAGGAACCTGGATGCCATACGAGGTAGGATCCAGTTGTTACCCTCGACCAACGGTTGGTTGCTCACCTCGAACAGGTTGCTCTCAGACTTTCTCGCAGGTACACCCCACGTTCGTTCTAGTATGTATACCAAGCTGAGGTTGACAAGGGTTGCGTGGCATATCCGCTACGACCTTGTTCCCCTATTCGGGTACGTTTGTTGTCTTCATCATTTCCGGCCTTGCCTAAAGTCCGGTCGTCATAGGCCGACTTTCCCCAACACTTGTATCTCCCCTGACCAACCCGGGTTTGGTCAGATTATTTCCGGGGACGCACGCAGGCGCAGAAGTCGCCGGGTAGCTGGGCCAACAAACGGCAGCAACCACTCCTGGAGCATTTTGTCTCCTGTGGATCCGCCCATACCCCCGCAAGGTCACTTGCCTCCCTTCCAACAACAATTCTATGTTGGAAATCCACTGGATCCGACACACCTCCTGTCCCCTTCTCGGGAACTTCCCCTCCCGCGATCACCCAACCCGCCGACGCCCACATCGCATCCGAGCTCACCTCGTTACAGTCCGTACCAGTCATCTTACCTCAGTCATCGGCCGGAGACCCATGTCAGCCATCCATCTGATCAGCCCTACCCCCGGCGGCCGCCATCAACACCCCCCATTGTTCGTGAAGTGCTCAGGGTCACTCTTCCTCCGGTTCAACCGTCGTCATCTAATCATGCGGTGTCCCTTCCATCCGTCGCGGATCTGGTAGGGTTTAATGCGGTAGGCGATCGCGACCCACCCACGGCCATACTTGAGCGTTTAAAACGCGGGGACTCCTCGGTGCATCATTCCCCCACATTGTCAGCGACTCTCCCTTGGTTCGTTGGCCATCCTTGCTAACGAAGTGGTTGTGCAGGCCTCGCTCCATTTATCCACCCCCTCCGTTGGGGTTCCCCTCTAACGGGGCTTTCGTGTCAATACAGTCCTCATCGCAGCACGCCCGCCCCTTGATGAAAAGAGAACCAAACGAAGAGCCTCCCCCTTTCTCAGTCCTCACCTCACGTGGGGACGTTTACTCTCCCGCCCCGGCGTCCGTGAACCATAACCAGCGCGTATACGTAACCGAGGTACCACAGATTCACGATCTGGATCATTCCTCGAGATTCAAATCAGAAACTCCCGGAAAAATGTCGGATGAAGGCACACCCGGAAGGAACAGCGAATCAGACTTCCCTCGGGTCATGGATTCTGATGTAAATAGTCGTGACGTGTCTGTGCGCCGGCCGCTCCGACCATGGTAACCGCATTTTGCATCCGTCGGACATCCACTACTCAGGATATATCCCGCTAATCCTCTAGGTACCGTTAATCGCGTAGTTGTATTGTATCCACAATGATGACACTGAGATCGGCCAAGCAATGTTTCTCCGAAGTGTATGTGGAGTGCAAGACTGAACTGTTGCTCTATTACCCGACATGGGGCGATCGAGCTAAAGCCTGAACTTGTCACAACGTGAGCACCACTTCGGGAGAATGTAAGGCGGTCACTTGCCCAATGACCTTCATCAGAAGATAACCAACAGTAGCCACAACCTGTAAGGCACCATCAGATCCAGAAAAGGCACCCGAGTTTCCTCAGAGATTACTCACAAATGCTGCAACGATACTCGCAGGAACCCCATTCTTCAGGAAGTCGACGTTGGATAAATACAGCTGGCCAAGGTCATCTTCCTGGGTAGCACTTTTTGTCACAGTCAGAGATACAAGAGTCCCACTCAGAGGGGGTTGGGCTCACGCAGTTTGGTTTGGGAACCCGGATACCGGCATCCCCATCCCAGTCGAACAGATTAGCCCGGTCAAGAAGATGAGCAGATTGGCGTGATTTCCGGGAAGGTTCTTGCCGACTTCCTTTGCAATGGGGACCAACAACACACTGGCGATCGTGTGACTTATGAAAGTTGATATGACCTGCGGGCCACGGCGAGTTCAGCTGGCTGTCGGGTCGTGGAAGTTCGAGGTACAAACCAAGACGATTCCGGAGAGCGCCAGGACAACCGCGTATAGTGACATATCTGTTATGAGGGTTCGAACGATCTCGTCCATTACATCTAACAGCCCACTGGTCGTTACCCCCTTTCCCAGGGCAATCCCGCCCATTGCGAGGAAAACTACAGTCCATAAGAAATGTTCGAAGTCATCCTAGATTGTGCGTCAATCGCTAACTCAGGCAGCAGTTGACGCGTAATAGGTACCTTCTTCAATACCCCGGTTGAGAAGAACGCAACGATCGGAATAATGGCGATGATACCCATGTCTCCAACCGAAGCTTCAATTCGATGCTCCACACACCAAAGCCCGATGGTTACAAGGCATACGAACGACACCCAATACTGTTTCAAGGTAAACGGTTCCTTGGTTGCACGGATGGGCTTCACTTGAATATCTGGTTCTGTTGGGTCAGGTGAACGGGCGGGGTCGTAGCTGACGAGCAACAGCCACCAGATTAAGACGATCGACACGGTAGACACAGGTAACGCGACGGCAAACCACCTCGCCCAGTCCAGGGGCGGATCCATGTGCTGAAGGGCAATCAAGTTCTGGGGGGATGAAATCGGGGAAGACTGTCCTCCGATGTTCCTGGATTGTAGTGCATGAGTTGATGTAAGAGTAAAGTTGGGGACCCACATACGCAGCTAGAGCGATCCCAAGCTACGGGGTCGGGGATCAGTGGTGTAGAACGAGGAAAGGCGAACAGGGCTCACAATCAGACAAGGTGCGAAAGTCGATTTCGGTGGGAGTGTTCGGAGTATGGGCTGTGGAAAGGGGGTGAGTATGCCTCTCCATTTTGGATTAGAAAACGAACCCGGATGAGTGTGAAGCAGAGTGTCGGAGCGGCAACATTGCTAGGGAGGGTCAGAAAAGCAGCATTCCAGAACTTCGTCAACCTCACCTTATCCACATGCTCGCGAAGCACGCAACCCCCATAAATGCAAGCAAGACTGTACTGGGACGCGTACCAGCCATGCTAAGCACCTTGGTGATGAGGACGCGATCTATAGCAGTTTTGCTCAGGGCAGCCGCGATCGTGAACCCTCCGATCAACAACATGATAGTTGGGGAGAACATGACAGAAAATATATATCTGGTTGCGATGAGGGTGGTGTAGAACCGACTGGGGATCTGGGGACGTACCTGGTGGCCTCCGGTGGTGTCAAACGGGTCACGACGCCGTCCTCACCCGTACTTCGTATCACGCGCAAACAAACCAAAAGTAGTGGTATAAGTATCGATGTGACGAACAGAGGGATAGCCTGTCCGACGCGGTTAGGGGTGTTCCGGGTCGGAAAGAAGTTGGATTACCTCTGTTGCCCACAATATCGTTGCAAAGACCAGGATGGCAAAGCATCTGTTGGCTTCGTCCCCATCGACGCTCTGGACACGTAATAGTGTAAGGAATACGGCGACTGCGATCGCTTTCCAGATGTGCCGACGCTTGAGCTTGAGGCGACCCAGAGGAGTTGGAATCTGGACGGCTTCCGCCTCTTGTTGGACTTCCAAGGTGCCTCCAACCGATTCCAAGTGGCCGTCTACTTCCCCCCTACGTTCGCGACCAATCATCTGCCTCCATACGGTGTCACGTTCCCAGGCAATGTGTTCGCGTTGGTGGAGTTTTAACTGTCGCTGGGCGGCAGAGACATCACCCTTGGTCACACATTGAGCGTAAAAGTGAAGTAGTCTGTGCAAGGCCCCCGCAATTTTGTCTTTGGATGACTGTGTAAAGGGAGGCGCATGTTCCACTACCTCGTGCAAGTATCTGTCTTTCAACTGCGAGGCGACGGTGAGGGCAGGGACTGGGGTCTCCGAGAGTGTCACCCACCTCGCTAAAGGTGACTTTGTCATACCTGACGATATCCTGGAGTTAATCCACGACCGACCGGAGCTTAGAACAACGCTTACTTTTTCAGAATCTTCCTGAAGCCTGAATAGTTGAGCTCGACATATGATTTGAGGGAAGATGTCGCAACATAAAGGTTGGTTATCCTGCGTTTGAATAAGAGCCTTACATCCCAGGCATAGTCAGTGTCCGAAGTCCACACGGTCTCCGGGAGTTGGGCGGCGGGGGCACTTTGAGTAAGGGAATTCCAAGTGTTCACCAAGGTGCGGGCAGACACCCTGGGTGATTTACCTCGCAGGGAGGCGCCCCCACGGCGAAGGGATGAAACGCTTGCATCGAGTTCAGCGCCATCCTCGCTTGAAGATACGCTCAGTCGTCGGAGGGTGGAATTCTTTCGTTTTCTCCCTGGCCACAGTCCCTGTTAATTGTGCGGGTGAGGGATCAGCGATGCGCTACGATACCTTTCTTGCGAGGTTTAGAAGCCTCTCCAGGTTGGGGGACGTTCTCGTCTTCCCCCTCTCCGTCTTCGTCTTCTTCGTCTTCATCTTCCTCGTCAAACTCCGGGTAGTCGCGCATTTCCTCTTCTTCCTGTTCCGCGACCTGCCCCTCAAGGTCCTCGATGTCTTCAAGTAGTTCTGCTGCCTGTGACTCGTAGAAAATGGTGGTTTTCCTGAGCTCGCGATCAAGGTGCTGCCTAAAGACTTGGTCGCTACCAGAGTTCCCGAGAAGGGGGCGGCGCTGAGACTCAAGATCGTGGTAGTTTGTGTCTAAACCAGACTGCTGCTTCTCGACGAGGTATATCTGTTTCTTGAGGCCATCATAACTTAGGATGGTGAGGTGGTGGAAAGTGTTTTGTTTCGGAGGCGTGCTCACTCGATGTAGTCATCCCACCATTCAGAGACGGCATTGAACTTGAGTGATGAACTAGGTGATTCAGGGTTGGCCCAGGGTGTATTTTCTGTGATCTTGAGGAGGAAACGAACCTGAACTTCATCGGAGGGGATGTACGAAAGGTGGTTAGAGGGATAGACTCTATTGTTGCCGATCCAGGAGGTCGTGGTTGCGGATGAGGGTCGGGTAAATCGTCGGAGGCGGACGTTTTTGATTTCACCTAAATTCGTAACCTTGTCCGGCCCGCTTCCATGTGGCTGGTTCTGTGGGCAAGGATGGATTCAAGTCTCTCTCTTTCAACCCCAGACGCTTTCCCAATCTTCCCTTACGATACGCCGTATGGCATCCAACTTAATCTCATGCGGCACCTGTACCAGGCAATTGAGGACAAAGCCATCGCCGTTGTCGAGAGCCCAACTGGGACCGTGAGTCGCCAAAATGCATTTCGATGCCCTCGCTTTGACGGCGCTCCTCCAGGGTAAGACAGCGAGTTTATTAAGCGCGACAATCTCCTGGCTGCTCGACGATCATGAGCGGGCCAAAAAGGGTCAGCTCGCCCACGCCGCCACCAATGATCGTACGTGCCCCCCCTTGAATTCCGCATTCGAAAGGCCTCACAAACGTGGCTCGTAGCGAGTGACTGGGTTGCAGCACAGGCACTGAGCAGACG
>Ga0307509_10003340_pt1 | contig 24540 bp, 15 predicted proteins | sample 10_EM_MG_FD_202245 | JGI IMG/M metagenome (GOLD analysis project Ga0307509, IMG submission 202245) | Populus trichocarpa ectomycorrhiza microbial communities from riparian zone in the Pacific Northwest, United States - 10_EM | ecosystem: Host-associated > Plants > Roots > Unclassified | place... | reverse complement strand
TCTTGCGACGCCGTAACAAGTCCAGTGTATTTGACGATGGCAAAATGATTTCCGAATGCGCCTTGAGCTGACGCTCACGACCGGCATCGTCGTGTCGAAGACTGCCGCTCGGCGTATCTTCCAGCACCACTCTGGAGCGTTCAGTAGCCGTCGGTGGATGCCGGCAATTTCGATGATGGGAGTTGAACCTGCAGAACTCTTACGTCCCGAACGTCAGAAATCAGCATGACGACTTGTCCAGTGATGTCCGCCGCCTGCGTGCTGCTGGCGGGGCCTTCTTGGGGTGGCTCGCTATATGCCGTGAGCTTTCCATTTAGTAGAATCAATGCTTATGCCTGATATGTGGGCGATTCCGCTATGCGTCTGGCGCGGCACTGATGATTCTCGTCGCCCTGGCGACGATCAGGTTTGGGCTCGCCGCCGAGCGCCGTTCGCTTGAGCATGTGACGCCGCCGCTATTCAGCGCGGACTCACCTCACTCCCCCCATGCATCGACGAACACGACGCCGTTCGGCGGATCACGCCCCGCCCGGATCGCCGCGTCGAGTTCGTCCAGCCGTGCGAACGCCTGCGGCGGCGTTTTGAAATCGGGATGATTCTTGGCCAGTCGCACACGAATGCTGCGAGCCTCCGCGATTCTCGATAGCGCTGAAGCGTGCTGTCCCGCCACCGCTTCGCAACGCGCCAGCGCGGCCAGCGCATTCGCCAGCGAGCTGCGTAGACGTGCGTTGTCGGGATCATGTTGCACGAGTTTGCGCCAACCATCGGTGGCCAGCGACGCTGCGTCGCGGGCATCGTTCACGCGTCCCATCGCCGCGAGCGACTGCGCGCGGTGCAGATGACTTTCGGAAGCATCGTCCTGCGCTCGCGCATCGGTGGGGTCGGCAAGCGCAAGACGCGTGCGCAGCGCGAGAGCCCGCTCGTGCGCGGCGAGCGCGTCCTTGTGTTGGCCGAGCATGAAGGCGACGGCGCCCACGCGCGACCAGTCCGTGCCGAGATCGCGCTGCAATTCCAGACTGCCCGGGTCACGGCCCAGGAGCGCCTCGTCAATCGCTAGCGAAGCCGCGTGATGAGTGCGCGCCACCTGCCAATTGCTCTGCGCCGCGGCCGCATCGCCGAGCCGCTGCTCCGCGACTCCAATCTGCCGTTCGATAGAGACGGCATCCGCGAACAGCGCATGGCCTTGACGGGCGGTAGCGAGCGCAACCGCATAGTGTCCCGCGGCGCCGGGAATATCGCCCAGCTCCCACACGGCGTCGCCGGTCGCAACTTGCACGCGGGCAAGCATCAGCTGCCAGCCCGGATCGTGCGCATCGAGGGGAATTGCGTTGAGCACCTTCTCGGATTGTCGATGCGCGTCGAACGCCGCGCGTGAGTCGCCGCGCGCGGCGAGAATGGAGCCGATATTGGTAAGTACTCGCGCCTCCGCAAACTTCGGCGCGCTGTCGCCAACGCGTTCCCCTGCGGCCCGGTGGTGCATCTCCAGCGCGCGTCGCAAACTCGCCAGCGCATCGCCGGTACGTCCCTGGCTCGGCCATGAAGGCATGCCTTGCACTTCAGCGATCCGCTCATACGCGGCCGCGAGTTCCGTCAACAGCTCCGGCTCGCGGTCCGTCTCGCGCGCCAGGTCGTCGAGATAGCGCAGCGCGTTCGCGACCAGCAACTGGCGCACGGCCAGCGTGCCGGAAATGTTCGCGAGCGAATCGTTGAGATCGAACAGCACGACGTTCGCGATGCGGCGGACGTCGTCGAACCTGCGTTCGGCCCGCTGGCGCTCGTGCTCTGCCAGCGCTGCCTGACGCAGGCTGAACGCGGTGGCCGTCACGAGGCCGACGACGGCGATAGCGATGGCGCTGCTGGCGACGCGATGGCGCAGCAGCAATTTTCCAAATCGATAGGCGAACGAGCGAGCGTGGGCCTCGACCGGTTTCCCGGCCAGCAGGCGTTCGATATCGGCGTCGAACGCGGCGACGGTCGGATAACGTTCGCGTAGATCCGGTGCCAGCGCCTTGCGCGCGATGCGTTCGATGTCGCCGCGCAACTTGCTCACGGCGACACCGGGCGGCGCATTGCCGCGCGCCGCCGCACGCAACGCAGCCGGTGGCGCGGACTCGATGGCGGCCGCGAATACTTCCGGCGACATGCCCGTGTCCGTGTGCGGGAAGCGGCCCGTCAGCAAGACGAACAACAGCACGCCGAGCGAATACACGTCGGCGGCCGTCGAGAGTGGTTCGCCGCGCAATTGCTCGGGGCTCGACCACTGCGGCGTGAGCGGCCGCGCGAAGCCCATCATCGTGAACTCGCGCTGCTCGGCTTCCTGCACCATCAGCTTCGCGATGCCGAAATCCAGCAGCTTCGGCGCACCGTGCGCGTCGATCAGCACGTTCGCCGTCTTGATGTCTCGGTGCAGTATCAACTTCTGGTGCGCGACGTGCACGGCGCCGCAGATCTGCCGGAAGATCGCCAAGCGCTGTTCGATCGTGAACGCGTTCGCGTCGCAGTAGCGATCGACCGGCTCGCCCGCTACGTATTCGAGCACCAGATATGGCGCGCCCTGCGCCGTCGCGCCGGCATCGAGCAGGCGTGCGACGTTGGGATGATCGAGCGATGCGAGGATGCGACGTTCGCTTTCGAAGCGCCGGCGCAGCTGCGCCGACGCAAGTTCGGGCCGGATTAGCTTGACCGCAACAGTCTGCGCAAATGCGCCGTCATCGCGAACGGCGCGATACACGGTACCCATGCCGCCGCGGCCGATCTCGTCCTCGATGCGCCAGGGGCCGAGCCGTGCGGGCGGCGCGGCATGCGCTGCATCGGGTGGTTCGATGTATTGCCATGCCGGGGCTTCGAGAAAATCGCTGCCGGCATCCGCCAGCAGCCGCTGCAGCTCAACGGCGCGTTGCGGTGCCGTCAGGTGCAGCCGTGCCAGCGACGAGGTGCGCTGCGCTTCCGGCAGCTCCAGCAGCTCCAGCAGTTCGCGCTTCAGGTCCAGCCAGTCGGTAGGCGGATTCACGAGACGCTGAGCTCTTGCTTCAACCACGCCTTAGCCGTGGCCCATTCGCGCTTCACTGTGATGACGGACATGCCGAGCGCGTCAGCCGTCTCTTCGTGCGACAGTCCGCCGAAGAACCGCAGCACGACCACGCGCGCCGCACGCGGATCGATTTTCTCCAGCGCGTCGAGCGCGATGTCGACGGCGGAGATCTCGGCGAGGCCGCGCTCTCTCTCGATCTCGTCGGCGTCGAGCGGCGCGGCGATGATATTGCCGCCGCCGCGCTTCAATGCCGCGCGGTTGCGCGCGTGCTCGGTCAAGATGCGCCGCATCACGAATGCGGCGACGGCGAGAAAGTGACCACGCGTCTCGAACTGCACGCGGCGCTGGCCGGCGAGTTCGATGAACGCTTCGTTGACCAGCGCCGTGGTCTGCAGCGTATGGCCCGCGCGCTCCTTGCGCAGCTCGCGATTCGCGAGGCGGCTCAGCGTCGGGTACAGCAGCGGAAACAAATTCTCGAAGGCGCCTTGATCGCCGGCTTTCCAGGCGGCGAGCAACTGCGTGATCTCGGCGGAAGAGGAATGAGGGCCGGACACGGCGGTTCGAACTGCTATTACTTCGATCTGTTATGGCGTCGTCGCGGCAGCGTAACACGGCTTCGGCACGCCATATCCCGCTTCCCGGATGTGCGCTACGCATCTGTCAACGTGCAGTCCGCGGCTCATTCGTATCACTGATTCTTTATATTTTTTTCCAATGAAAACAACGTTTACAGCCCTATTTTCGCCGCGTATGTTCGGGCCGAGATCCAGCGCGCAACGGCCGCGGACACAGGCACATAAGGGGAACCATCATGAACCGGATTTCGTCGCTGATCGTCGCGGCACTGCTCGCATCGGTACACGCAGTGTCGCTGGCCGCACACGGGCTTCCGGTAGTCTGCATCGCGCTGCCCAAAGCGCAACTCGGCCAAGGCAACAACTCGCCGGTGGATGTGAGCGAACCGGTTCGCACGACGCTCGGCCAGTATCTCGCGGGACCGTCGGTGCAGCTGATCAGGCTCGACGCGCGCATCGCCATACAGATCGAGGCCGAGGCCGCCGAGAAGAACTGTGGTTACGTGTTGCAGACCACGGTGGTTCAGAAAAAGAAATCCTTGGCGGGCGGTTTCCTGCGCAAGTTCGCGCCGCTAGCCGGTGCGTTACCGATGCTCGGCGGCATGGGGGGCATGGGCAATATGGCCGGCATGGGCGGAATGGTCGCATCGCAAGTTGCCTCGACTGCCGCGAGCTCGGCGGCGCAGGAAGACTACATGGCGATGGCAGGAGCGCAGCAGACAAACGTGAGGGCAGGCGACACGCTGACGGTCGAGTACATACTGTCGAAAGTCGGCGACGCGAGTGCGGCCAAGAAAGATTCGTTGCAGGCACAGGCCAAACAGGATGGTGAAGACGTCGTTGGGCCGCTGCTCGAACAAGTGGCCACTGCCGTGCTCACGACCGCACTCGCGAAATAGCCGATGCGCGCTCGTGTCCTGCTGTCGATAGCGCTCATCGCGGTGCCGGTGTGCGCCGCCGCGCAAGTTGCATGGCAAGTAACCGTCACGCCGACGCTCGATCCGCTGCCGGCCGGCTTCTGCGCCGCTGTGCACCTGAGCATTCTCGACGCATCAGGCAAAGACGTGCCGCGCAATCCGCAGGGCTACCGGATCACGATGGCAGACTTCGACATGAGCGTCGCGGGCGGCAACGCAGCGGGCCAGCAGATCGACCCCTATCATTGGAACGTGTGCGCCTGCCAAGGGGCGGGCGGCGGAACGGCGACGATTACTGCCAACTATCCCGCCAGATCCCTGAGTACTGCCGCGCGAGTCACGGGCGCCAACGTGCAGAAATCTGCGACGGTGACGATCGCGCCGCCGAAAGGCACGGTGAATCCGGCGCCTTGCCTGCTCGCCGGCAACACCAACTCGAATGGTGGGAACATGGTCGCGGGAAATACGACAGTCACGCCGCTGCCTGCAGCCGATCCGTACGCGGTTCGACCCGCTCGCCCGGCCGAGCAGGCACCGCCGCCGCCAGCGCCGATCCCTACTATCGTCGCGCCACTGGCCAATGAACCAATCAACGCGCCGCTGCAAACGCGGACTGCGGTGGCAGGCACGACTCCACCGGTCGGCACTCCGGTTGGAACTCCGATCGGCACTCCGGCGACGCCGCCCGCTGTTGCTCCGGCGGCTCCGCCGGCGGCCGCGCCGGCACTCACCTCGACTGAAGCGCCGATCAAGACTCCCGTGCCGTTGCCAGCGACTCCACCTACGGCGACACCACCGGCCGCAACGCCCGCACTGATCAATCCCTCAGGCCTCGCGGCCGTGCAAACCGGGCCGGGCCAGGTGCTGCTGACATGGCAGCCGGTGAGCGGCGCATCGTTCTACGGGCTGTTCGGTCCCGGCGTGCCGGAAGGCGCAGTCAAGCTGATCGGGACGACGAATTACGTCGCAACTTCAGTCGGCGCGGGCTCGCAGGAATGGGCCGTCGCGAGTTTTTATGAGCCCGGTCCGAAGTCGACCGCGGCAGCCGCGTTTACGCGAGTCACGTTGAACGTGACCGCACCCGCAGCGCCGCCTGCTGCAACCCCGCCCGCAACCACGACGCCTGCCGTAGCGCCCGTTCAATCGGGGCGTTACTTGGTAACCATTACGGGACTGCGCAACTTCCGCTCGACCAAAGACGATCCGCTGTCGCGCGACGGCATGGGCGATGAGATCTATGCCGCGGCTTACGTGCGCCGCTTCGATCGTGTGACGGGACAGATCGCGGAGTCCTCGATCCACAAGACGGTCCCGTACGGCGACGTACTCTATTTCGGCGGGCAGCGGCTGCAAGCCGGATCGTGGAGCGCCACCGGCGGCATCAAGGACAACGACCCGGTGCCCGATGGCGCCTACGCCGCGACCCGCACCTCGCCCGCGCAGAATACGACTTTCCCGTTGAGACTCTGGGAAGGAACGCTCACCGACGAGAAGGACGTGCTTGTCATCTCGCCGAGCCTGTGGGAGCAGGACGTCACCAACTCCTACTACCTGCAGTGGGAGCAGCAACAGCAGATGCTCAACCTGTCGATGCTCACGCATCCGCGCGTGCGCGACCAGATAACGCAGAAGACGTTCGCGCCGCTGATCGTCGGCGTTTCGGGCAACAGCGCCAACAGCGCTACGGCCTCCATCATCCAGACCAACCAGGACATCATGTTCATGACGACGTTCGGCTTGCCGATCGCCGCACTGCTGACGACGAGCGGCGACCGCCCCATCGGCCTGGTGGCGCCGGGCCGCGACGTGACCGCGCTGCCGAATCGAGTCGTCGTCCTGACGCGCGAGATCGTCGAAGCCGCTCTCGCGCAACCGCCTCGCGGTGCGTTCCCCGGACCGTTGCCGCAGCTTCCCGGCGTTCCGGCACCGACGCGCGGCGTCATGATGGTCACGTTCTACGATGACGAAATACCTGGATTCCTCGGCTTTCCGGAGCCGCCGGCGTACTACCAGATGTTCATCCAGGTGGAGCGCGTGCCGTGAGATCGTGAAGCGCGTGCGAGCAAACTGTTGCCGATGGCACCGGCGCCAGTCGGCGCCAAGAATCAGCGCCCCGGACCGCAACGCAGCCTTACGCGAACGGATCGTGCAACTGGCAGGTCAGGCCGGCTCATCGTTGAGTTCGTAAATCCGTTGCAGATACTCGGCGAGCTCTTCTTGCAGATAGGGCTTTCTGAGAAAGGGCCAGGAATTCTCAATGATAGTCTCGCTCATGGCTTCCCCGGCATAGCCGGAACTGAGCAACACCTTGAGCCCGGGGCGCAGCGTTACCGCCTCACGCGCGAGCTCCACGCCGTCTATTCCGCCGGGCATGATGATGTCCGAGAACAGCAGATCCAGGGGCAGCTCCGAGCGCAACAAGTGCAATGCATTTTCGGCATTTTGCGCTCGAACGACATCGTGCCCGAGATTGCGGAGCATGGCTTCGGCGACGATGGCAATCGCGGGATCGTCCTCGGTCAGCAGCACCTGCAGGGTTTGATCGTTGCGGCGCGGAACGTCGCGGCGGGGGGATCGTTCTTCGGATTGTGCATGGGCGATGGGCAGATTGACGGTGAAGCATGTTCCCTGGCCGGGCGTACTCTGCACGCGCACCTCGCCGCCTGACTGTCTCACGAAGCCATAGACTTGGCTGAGCCCCAGCCCCGTGCCTTTGCCCGGAGCCTTCGTCGTAAAGAACGGCTCGAAAATCCGGCTCATGACTTCGGGACTTATTCCTTGTCCGGTGTCGGCCACGCCGAGATGGAAATACTGTCCAGCTGCCAACCCGGGAATCTCGTCCAGCGCCAGCGTGCGGATATCGCTTTCAACCACGATCCGCCCTCCGGATGGCGTGGCATCGACTGCGTTGACGATCAGATTCAGCAGCATGGCTTGAAACTGCGTCGCGTCGATCAGCGCGACGGCGTTCGCAGCGCACAGGCGCAAGTCCACGGCAATCGCTCCGTGAGTGATGCCACGTATCAGCGGTTCGCTTTCGCGAACCAGGTCGTTCAAGTCGCAGTTGGCTGGCTGCAAGGGTTGGCGCCTTGCAAAAGCGAGCAGCTGCGCCGTGAGTCGCTGCCCGCGCTTTGCGGCGGCGAAAGCGGCCTCGGCTAGCCGTGTGTGGCGCGCCATCTCTTCTGGATGACGCAGGATGATGTCCAGCGTACCTATGACTACCGTCAAAAGGTTGTTGAAATCGTGTGCAACGCCGCCGGTCAATCGCCCTAAAGACTCCAATCGCTGCGCGTGGAGCAGCGCCGCCTGAGCATCGGCTTTTTCCGCAAGCGCGGCGGCGACACGGGCTTCGGCAGCCAATTTTTCCGTGACGTCCTGGAATGCGACGATTGCCAAGGCGCCTGCATCCACCCGCTCCAATATCGGAGCGGCGGTCACTTCGATCTGTACGACAGTGCCGTCGCCGCGGCGATACGCTTGCACCTCAGGTCCGACTCGCCGTGCTTCGTGCATGGCTTGATACAACGCATGCTCTTCCGGCGCCAGGCGCCGCCCGTCGGGATGTATGGCGCCGTATTGCTGGTCGTGAGCCCAGATCGGCATTGTGCCGATTTCATGGCGTAGCAGCTTCGTCGCTTCGGCATTGGCGAAAAGTATCCGGCCCGAGGGAGCTTCGGCCACGTACATGCCGAGAGGCAGATGCTCGACGATGGCCCGCAGCTTTCGTTCGCTGCGTAGAGCCTCCCTGACCGCGACCGCCTGGATATGTCGGTCCGACAGAGCTGCGATGAGTGCAAGCAGAAGAATGAAGAACGTGCCGCCCGCCACGACCATGGCAAGCGCAATCGAATCGATGCCCTCATGGATCAGGCTGGTGGTGACAGGGTGATGACCTACGCGCACGCCCGCCATGGCTGTGTAGTGCATGCCGACGATCGCAAAGCCCAGCACCAAAGCAGCAATCGCCCGCTGCACGACAGTCCTTTCGCGGATGGCCACCAGCAACGCACCCGTCGATGCGAACACGGCCACCAGGAATGAAAGCACTACATAGGCGGTCTCGTTGTGGAGGCTTGCCGATGTAATCACGGCGGCCATGCCGACGTAATGCATGATGCAAATGCCCGCGCCCATTACCAGACCGCCGATCATGAGTCGCACCCGACCGTGGGCTGCGGCGGAGAAGAACGCGAACGCCGTGACGGTGATCGCGAGCAGCAACGAGAGCAATGTGAGGTGGATTTCGTAGCGGACCTCAGCGCCGGGATTGAAGCCGAGCATGGCGACGAAATGCATCGCCCAGATGCTCAGTCCCATCGCGACGGCCGCTGCTGCGAGCCACGAGGCACGCCATACGCCCTTATGCGCGTGCACACGCCGAAACAAATCCAAGGCTGTCCATGCACCCGCGCACGCAATCACCATGGAGAGCGTCGCGAAGAGCCGATCGTGAACCATATCCATGAGCGCACTTCCCTGATCGGAAACGGCGAATTCTAGCGGAGGGACCAGCTCCGCACTCCAATTGCCGCAACTCAATGCACCATGACGCCATTTGGCGACAGGCGGGGAGTTTGCCCGGATCCGGTTATTTCACTGCCGTGATGACTCCGTAAGCGCCGCCGCTCTCGTCATTCGGTCCCGCGGCATAAAAGAGCGCATTGGTTTTCTGCGCCTGGATGCCGTTACCGAAGGCCATGCCCCACAGGCCGTCGATGTGCAGGCGCCGCTTGTCGGCGCCGCGCAGGGTGCCGAGATAAATACCTGAGCGCGGCCCGTAGGCATTGATGGCGCCGTCGCCGAAGTTGCCGATCAGCAATGCGCCGCCGAACTCGCCAAAGCTCGCCGGCGCCAGTGCGATTCCCCAAGGTGCATTCAGCGCGCCACGGCTAGCCAGCCGGCGTAGGAATGTTCCATCTGCGTCGAACACGCTGACGAAGCCCAGCCCCGGGCCCGTCAATTCCTCTTCGGCTTCGCTATCCTGCTTGGCGAAGGTGACATAGATATCGCCATTGATGGCCTGGATCCCGAACGGTGCATAGCCTTTGGGGAGGTACGGATCCTGGAAAGCCCCGGCAATGCTGACGGGCTTGAACGTGCCGTCGAACACATCCACGCGTGCATTGTGAAAATCGGTTGCATACAACAGATGCGTGGCGCCGTTGCCGCTGATGGCAAGGCCCTTGTAGCTGGCTGCGCCAGCCGTGCTGTCCACCGCCTTGAACGCATTCGTCGCGTTGACGTTGGGCGCCCAGCCGGCGATCGTGCCGTTTTCGGTGGCGAACAGGAATCGCGCCGGACCGTTGGTGACGCCGTTGGTCACTACGAAATCCGCGCCGCCGCTGAAGACGATGCCGGTGGGATTACCCATCTCGCCGTTGGCGCCGGGAACGGTGACCACCAGTGCTTGCGGTTTTCCCGTTCCGTCATACAGCGTCGACTTACCGGTGTCGGCAGCGCTGACCCATACGAAGCCGGTGGGATTGAAGACCACGCCCCAGCCGTTGACCAGATTCGGATCGGTGAATGCGGCCGCAATGGAACCGTCGGACACGAGCACTTCATTCGCGTACGCTGGTGGGTGATGGCCATGCGAGTCGCGATCGTCGTTGTGTGCAAAGGCAGGCAATGCCGTCACGGCGCTGAACATGATTGCGGGCAGCAGCACCGGCAGGCGCACGAGTGTTTGGTTCATCATGATTCTCCCCTTGCAAGGCGCAATTGCATTGCATCGGTTGACTTGGAATTGGATTGGCTGAACGGGAACGTGCAGTAAGTGCCGCCTCGTTACGCGCAGGTTCATTGCGCAACGCAATCAGCAGATGATGTCAGACGCAGCCGACAAGGCCGAGCCCGGTTCGACGCTTATCCAGGATAAGTTCATGAATGAAAATCGATCGTTCTGTGGCAATTGTGGCGCTCGCTGCCAATAGACACCCTTCTGCTTAACCCGATTCGGCGCCTGCCACCGTTGAACCCCCAGTCCTGGCAACTGTGGAGTCATCATGCGCAACGGTGCAAACGGATCGATGTTGGTGAACTGGCGATGGTTGTGCCTGGCAGCGCTCGCGGCCAGCAGCACGGTGACGGCGACGCAGGTGGATATTTTCGATCGTCGCAGCGGCGAGACGCTGGCCGTGTACGAGCACAACGGCCGTTCCTATGTGGTCGGCGAGCCCGGACATGAGTACGAAGTTCGCATGCGCTCCGCTGAGGGTGGTCGGATGCTGGCGGTCACCAGCATCGACGGCGTCAATGTGATTAGCGGACAGACCGCGGCGACGAGTCAGTCGGGTTATATCGTCGATGCGTATGGCTTCGTGCGCATCGAAGGCTGGCGCAAGAGTATGTCGCGAACGGCGGCGTTCTTTTTCACGAGGTTGCCGAATTCATACGCAGCGCGCACCGGTCGTCCCGACAATGTCGGCGTAATCGGCGTGGCATTGTTTCGCGAGCGCGTTCACTGCTGCGAGCAGCGCCCGCTGATCGAGGAGCAAGCCGCCGAGGCACCGGCAAGTGCGGACTCGGGTGCTGGCGCCAACTCGCGGGCCAGGGTCGAGCGCGCCGAGCGAGAAAAAGAGGATAAGCTGGGTACCGGTCACGGACGCAGCGAATACTCGGCTGCAAGCTATGCCCAGTTCGAACGAGCATCGGACTCGCCAGATGAAATCATCAATATCTACTATGACTCGCGGCACAACCTGATCGCGCAGGGAATCATTCCGACGGCGCATCACTACGCCGAACGCACGCCGCAAGCATTTCCAGGCGGCTTCGTTCCCGATCCGTGAGTGCAGCAGCAGTTCGGACGGCGACGGTGGTGCCTGTCTCAACCGACTTTTTCGAGATAGGAAAAGCTCTCGCCAAGGGCGTCAAAGCGGTCTTTGGTAAACGGGGGCTCCTGTTCAACGAAGAATTCGCGTATGCCCGCTGAATGCGCGGCGGGCAGTAGCGTGCGCCATTGAATGATGCCGCGGCCCACCTCCGTCGGATCCTGCTGGAACCTGTAGTTGGCCTGCGTGCTCGGCAGGAGATCCTTCACGTGCATTTGGCGAAATCGACCCGGATAGCGGATCAGCAGCTGGGCGGGCTCGATACCGGCGGCCGCCACCCACCCGGCATCCATTTCAAATGACACCAGATCCGGCTGGGTCTCGCGCATCAATACTTCAAATCCCGTCGTGTCGCGAAGTGGCGCAAACTCGGGATTGTGATTGTGATAGCCGAACTGCATGCCTTCGCGCTTGAATGCGTTGCCTCGGTCGTTCAGAAACGCCGCCGTGCGCTTCCAGTCATCCAGAGTCAGGTGTTCGGCGGCACGTGCAACAAACCCGATGAACGACTCCTTCCCAGCTAGTGGTGGCACCTTTGGCGGGATGAGAAACATCGGCATCACCACGCGCTTGATGCCGAGCACGCGCAACTCGGCGCAGAGCCTCCCAATGTCGCCCTCGAGCCCGGGGTCGGCACCGCGCGGCTGCGCGGTGATGTGAATGCTCGTGAACTCCAGGCCAGCGCGATCAGCAGCCGCGCGCAGCGTGGCGACGTCGTGACCGTGAAAGCCTGCCAGTTCCACCGTGCGATAGCCGATGAGCGCAACCTTCGCCAGGGTGCCATTGATGTCCGCGCGCGCGGCATCCGAAACCGCATAAAGTTGCAGACCGACGGGCAGTCCATGTCGAACGAAGAAGCCACGCTCTTCGCTGCCCATTGCACTTGCAAGCGGTATAGCGGCTACGCCCGCAGCAAGGCCTGCAGCCAGGAAGCGGCGCCGATCGCAGGTAAATGGAACACGATTGCTGAGCATGTCATCCCCCCTTTTTTCGAATGATGTTGCCTCGTCGGTAACGTACTGAGTCAGTCGTCCAGTCCGAGAGTTTTGCGGATGCTCGCGCCATCGCGAGCGGACGCTGCAAAATCATCGAACGCGCGCGGCGTAACACGGATGATGTGATCGCGGATAAACGGCGCGCCCTCGCGCGCGCCGTCTTCAGGATGTTTGAGTGCGCATTCCCACTCAAGCACCGCCCATCCGGGATAGTCATACGCTGCCAGCTTCGAGAAGATGGCCTTGAAGTCCACTTGACCATCGCCGGGCGAACGAAAGCGCCCGGGTCGATCCACCCAATTCTGGTAGCCGCCGTACACACCGCAACGCCCGGTGGGACGAAACTCTGCATCCTTCACGTGAAAGGCGCGTATGCGCTCGTGGTAGTGATCGATGAAACCAAGGTAGTCCAGTTGCTGGAGTAGGAAATGGCTCGGGTCGTACAGAATATTGGCGCGTGCATGGCCGCCGACTGCCTCGAGGAAACGTTCAAAGCTCACGCCATCATGCAGGTCTTCACCGGGATGGATCTCGTAGGCGAGGTCTACACCGGCTGCGTCAAAGACATCGAGGATCGGCCGCCATCGCCTCGCCAGCTCTGTGAAGGCTGCATCGATCAAACCGGCAGGGCGCTGCGGCCATGGGTAGAGATACGGCCACGCGAGCGCGCCTGAGAATGTGACATGGGTTGAAAGCCCGAGACGCCGGCTGGCCTGCGCTGCGAGCTCGAGTTGCCTGCAAGCCCACTCCGTCCGGTCTGTACGACGGCCGCGCAAGGAGGGTGGCGCAAAGCCATCGAAGAGCTGGTCGTAGGCCGGGTGCACTGCGACCAGTTGTCCCTGCAGATGCGTGGAGAGCTCGGCGATCTGAAGACCGTGTTCCGCCAGGATGCCGCGAATTTCATCGCAGTACGTCTGGCTGGAGGCCGCCTGCTCGAGGTCAACAAAACTGCCGGGACCAGTTGGCAGCTGCAACGCCTTGTAGCCTAGCGCTGCCGCCCACTGAGCGATCGTTCCCAACGCGTTGAACGGCGGCGTATCGCTGACGAACTGAGCGATGAAGATGCCCGGTCCTTTGATTGTCCTCACTCGAAGACCTCTTGATCTTAAGAGCACCCACTCCCGCCGAAGCGGTGTCTGGCCGCGGTGAGATTGCTGAAGACATCAGCTTCGTGCTGTCGGCCGAAAACGTTTACGGAAAGCTTTACAATAGCATAATGATTCGCGAGTGAAAGGCTGGTAACGTGGCCGGGCCGCCGGGATCGCAAACCTCTGCGTCGGCCCGCCGCGCCGATACCGCGCGGCCGCATGAACGCGCTGGAAATGTTTACGTCAAATTGCATCGTGCGCTCGAGAATGTCTCGACGGCGCACCTCGTCAGGGGCATGCTCAGAACGCTTATGGCAACGATCATCGATGTCGCACGCCGCGCCTCTGTCTCGATTGCGACCGTTTCGCGGGTGTTGAGCAAACGCAATCCAGTCAGCGACCAGCGGCGCGATCGCGTCCTCGCGGCGGTGGCGGAGCTTGGCTATGAACCCAACCGCGCCGCCCGCTCATTGCGCACACTTCGGGCGGCGAAAATCCTGGTCACCGTTCCCGATATCTCCAACCCGTTTTTCGCGAGTGTCATTCGTGGCGCAGAAGCGGCGGCACGTGCGGCGGGCTACTCGGTCATAGTGGGAGATACAGCGAACGATTCAGTACTCGAAAATCAGTACTCGGCGATGCTCCGTCAGCGCGAGGTCGATGGACTGGTGTTCCTCGGGCACCACTTGCCGGATTCCCTGCAATCGCTGATCGATGAGCGTGGCGGGCGCGCGCCAGTGGTGAATGGGTGCGAGTACGGCCCTGAACTCGGTGTCTCCAGCGTGCACATCGACAACGCCGCCGCAGGCATGGAAGCCACGGAACACCTCATTTCACTGGGTCACCAGCGCATTGGCATTGTGACCGGACCGCTCGTCAGCCCGCTCAGCCGCGATCGCCTCTCAGGCGTACGAAAGGCGGTGGCCCGACGACGCCTGGGCGATCATCTGCACGTGCGTAACGGGGATTTCTCGGTTGAATCCGGATATCAGGAGGCCCGCACTCTCCTCGAGAGCGAACGGGTGACCGCGATTTTTTGTTTCAGCGACGAAATGGCCATGGGTGCACTCAAGGCCGCACGTGATGTCGGCCTCTGTTGCCCCCGCGATGTCTCCGTGGTCGGCTTCGACGACATCCGTTTTGCAAGGTTCCTGCAGCCGGCGCTCACGACTATCGCCCAGCCAACGACCGAGATCGGCAAGCGCGCGGTGACTATCCTCCTGCAGATCATCGCCGGGAAACGCGCCCGCAAGACGGTGGTCACGCTGCCTCATCAGCTTGTGGTTCGTGAAAGCACGGCGGCGGCGCGTTCGCGCTGAATCCGACCGCGCATCCGCGCGCGCAGGCCCGCACCACAGGGCGCGGGCCTGCGTGCCGCGTTCAGAGTTTCATCCGCATATTGATGCCAAAGTAGCGGTCCGCATCCTTGTTGACGAACGCGGCAAGGTCGAACGGATTCGCCGTCGTCGCGAGCGTCGAAGTGTGTGCGACCGAGGTGACGTAGTGTCGGTCGAACACGTTCCGCGCAAAGAGGGAGACGGTGTATCGCCCGTCACTGGTGCTCGCACCCAGCGTGGCATCGACCAGCGTGTAGGCCTTCTGCACGAGCAACGGATCCTGCTCGATCGCGAACTGCTGACGGCTGTAATAATTGATGCCCAGTTGCGCGAAGCCTTGCAGATTCGTGCCCGGAATGGTGTCTTCATAGCGCGGCGTGAAGTTGACCCGGTACTTCGGAGCGTAGGGAAGGGAGCCGCCGCGGATGTCCTGTATCGGACCTGAGGTCACCAGGGCGCCGGAGGCATTGGGAAGCCGCGAGCGATAGCAGGTGTTAGTTGGAAAGTTACCGGTGAGAATCGGCGCCCCGGCCTGAAACTCCAGCGGGCAGTTCAGCCCGTTCACTTCGACCTCGGAATCGGCGTACGTGAATGCGAGCGATGCGGAAAGGGTATCGAGCGGCTGCAGATCCGCCTCGATTTCGACGCCCTGCGTCTGCGAGGAACCTGCATTGGTCTGCACGAACTGGACGCTCCCCGTGGTCGGATCCGAGCGATTGGCCTGGATCTGCAGATTGGTGTAATCAGCCCGGAAGGCTGCGATCGCGACGCCGAACAGGCCACCCGGCGAGCGGCCTTTGAAACCAATTTCATAGGCCGTGACGTGCTCGGGCAGTACCGGTTTCTGGGTCGCGAAATCGGTCGCCAGCTCGGTGTTGAAGCCCAGGCCCTTGTAGCCTCGAGTCCAGGTGGCATATGTCTGCGCCGAGCGGCTGAACTCATACTTCAGGCCGCCCTTTCCGGTGACCGCCGTGTCACTTGCCGAACGAGTACCCGAGCTGTTCGGATTGCCTGGAAGAGGGGAGTCGCCGGGGATCGGAGCGGCAGTGCGGGTGCCCCGGGTGGAAGTCGACTCATGCTGGACGCGCACGCCACCCAGAAGTTTCAGCTCGCCGAACACACGGTATTCGGCCTGGCCAAAGGCGGCTGAACTTTCGGTCTTGTTCACGGCGGCCAGGCTCGAGGATTGAAACACCGGTGCCGGGCAGACCTGCCCGAGTGTCCCCGCCGAGCACACTGCACGGCGTCGGAAGAAATCGCGATCGAGCGAGACGTTGGAATAGAACGCACCCAGAACGTATGTCAGGTCGTTTTCCCCGTTCGAACCAATCCGAAGCTCCTGCGAATACTGATCGAGGTCGATCGTGCCGCCGTTGTCGTCGAATTTGGAAAACGCAGAGCCTGGACCCAGGAACGTCGGCACCGGATTGTTCAGCTTGTCCACGGGATTGTTCGAAGCATTTTCATATCGCTGATAGGCGGAGATCGAGGTAAGCGTCACTGCACCCAGATCCCAGTCTGCCTGCACGGCGCCTGTCCACTGCTTGTCCGTGTTGAAGGCGACGACATCCTCATTGATGTTGCGGTTCTTGCGAGTGGCAGTGATGGGGCCGTTGAGCTGCTGGACCACGGGGTTGACGATGCTGACCAGAACGGAGTTGCAGCAATCCCCGTCGCTGTAGCGATAGTCTGCTGTCAGAGTGAGCAGCAGATCCGAGGTGGCGTCCCATTCCAGTTTGCCGCGAGCGCCCCAGCCCTCGACGTCGTTCACATCGCTGCCGCTCGCGACATTGTCCACGTAGCCGCCGACGCGATTGTAATAGCTGCTCGCGCGCGCTCGAACCGAGTCCGACAGCGGACCGGAGACAGTGCCTTTGATGCGGTACTCCTGACCTTCGGCAGCCGTGGCATCGACGCTCGCAGCGAATTCTTGCGTGGGACGCGCGGTGACGATGCTGATGACCCCGGCCGTCGCGTTCTTGCCGAAAAGCGTGCCCTGCGGTCCGCGCAGCACCTCGATGCGCTCGATGTCCGCGAAGTCCGCAAAGCTTTGTGTCTGGCGGGCGGCGACGACTCCATCGATGACGGTCGAGACGGAGGCCTCCACACCGAGACTGAACAATTGCGTGCCAATGCCCCGGATGCGGAAACCGGAACTCTGCGAGTTCGTGCCGGGCTGGAAAGAAAGGGACGGCACTGCGCGTGTGAGAGAGACTGTGTCGTTGATCTGCCGGCTTTGCAGCGCCTCCGCACTCACGGCAGTGACTGCGAGTGGCACATCCTGCAAGCGTTCGAGCCGCTTTTGTGCGGTGACGACGACTTCCTCGAGCGCGACAGCGCCCTGTGTTGAGGGCGCGGCCTCATCCTGGCTCATCGCAGGTCGCGCAGCGCTACTGAGCGCAGCGAAAAGCAGCAACACCATGAATCGAGAGTGGCGCTGTCGGTCAAGGATTCGATTGGGCGATAGTGGCATCACGATATTTTCCCCCTGTATTGGCCCACCGCGCGGGCGGGCGGTCGTTTGTGTTCTAGCTAATTGGAAAAAAGTCGCCGAGGCGCCTTTTTCTTAACATCACTGCGTCGGCCGCCGGCAAAAGGCTGCTCCTGCGCATCCTGCGCATCCTGCGCTGGCAGCATTCGTGACCAACGGAAATCTCCCGCGGGATTCCCTTCGGTCACCGCGGACACATCCGTGTGCAGCAGCGCGACTTTTGCCAACTACCTCGTGTCACTTGCCGGGTCATTTCTCCGGTGGTGCGGCCGGCTCGCCCGGCGGCGCCAGCGTCGGAAAATAGCGTTTGCCGGCTGCCGCGGCTTTGGCTTTTTCAGGACTATCCCCGGACATCCCGTTATATCGTGTGGGCAGATTCGGGCTGACATACCAGGAAGCCGGGAAGTCAACCGCGTGGCTGCCGTTCGCGTCGCGTTCCACGACACCGCGGCTGGTCTTCTGAGTAAAGGGAACGGCGTGTCGGCCCCGTGAATCGGTCAGCTTGGTAAACAGTGCTGCCCGCAGTTCTATTTTCCGTGTCAGGTAGGACGGGTCGTCGATCAGGTTGTGCATTTCATCGGGATCCTTCTGCAGGTCATAGAGCTCCTCCAGATCCCAGACGCCGTGATACTGGATGTACTTCAGGCGATTGCGTTCGATCGCAAACGTCGTAGGCGTCATCGGCAGCGTCCATTCCCAGTAGTATTCGTAAATGAAGTCCTGGCTGTTCCATTCAGCTGCCGTCGTCTTGCCTTCGCTCAGACCCAGCCAGCTGCGGCCCTCCATTTGTGCGGGGCGGGTGACGCCTGCGATCTCGAGAAACGTTGGCGCGAGATCCAGGTTTCGCACCAGCGCTTCATTGACCGTCCCTTTGGGAACCAGGCCCGGCGCATAGACCACCATCGGCACGCGAATCGACGGCTCATAGGCATTGCGCTTGTCGATGAGCCCGTGGTCGCCGATGAGATATCCGTTGTCGCTGTAGAAGACGATCATGGTCTTGTTCTCAAGCTTGTGCTTCTTGAGATAGCTCATGATCCGGCCCAGGCTGTCGTCGATGGGTGTGATCGTTCGATAAATGTTGCGCACGGTTTCCTGCAGGGGCGTATCGCTCGCCCCCGGGAAGTCGGCACCGTGCCAGCTGTTGCGCTGGTTGCGCACCCATATGGGTTTGCCCGCGTTGTTCTCGGGCGTGTTGGCGAGACTGGCGGGCAGCTTGATGTCGAGATCGGCGTACTGAGTCTTGTATCGCTCGGGAGGCAGTGCGTCCGAGTGCACCGCCTTGTGACTCAGGTAGAGAAAGAAGGGCTTTGACTTGTCGCGCCCGTTCTCCAACCAGTCCATCGTGTAGTCCGTCAGCTCATCGGTGATATAGCCGTTGCGACTGACGATGGTGCCGTCGACATTGAGCGTCTGCCGCCGTCCGGCGGCAATCTGCTCGGGAGACAGGAGATCCTCGGGGAAATAGGTTCCCTGTCCTGCGAAGCTCACCCAGCGATCGAAACCGGGACGGGGCGAGTCGACGGCATTGCCCATGTGCCACTTGCCGAAGAAGGCGGTCGCATAGCCGGCCGCCTGCAGATAGCTGGGGAAGAACTTCAGGTCTTCCTCGGAGGAGTCGTTGTTGTCGATGATGCCGTGGTTGCGCGCGGTCATGCCCGTCAGAATCGTCGCTCGACTCGGCGAACACAGCGATGAGGTCACCACTGCGTTCTTGAAATACACGCCGTTCTTCGCAAGGGCGTCGATATTGGGTGTCTTCAGCCCTGGCGTGAGAAACCCCATCATGTCGTAGCGCAGGTCATCGACGAGGACGAAGACGATGTTGTATCGGGGCGGTGGTGCGTTTGGCGTGGACGGTGCAGGCTGCGCGGATGCATGCAGCGAGAGCGCGCTGCACAGCGCGAGCACCGCCGGCCGCCATCTGTTGATCGCTTGGTTCATCGGCAAGCCCCCTCAACCCGAATGACCTGACAAACGCGTACGCAAGACACGCTACCGATACTGGCCAAATTTGTAAAGGTTTACGCAACCGTTTACGATGAACGTGAAAATTCGTTCATAACAGTAGCTACGTGAGGGGGCGGCATGAGCGGCGCGTGGTGGCGTCGATTGGTCGTGGCGTCGGCGTGCGCGAAGCTCGCCGCGTGCGGTGGCATGGCTGTCCCTGCGGCCTCGGTGCCCTCGAATGTCCCGTGGTCTGTTTACGGCGGCAGCGTTGCCTCCGATCGTTTCTCGCCCCTCACACAGATCGACCGGACCAACGTGCAGCGTCTGCGGCAGGTTTGGCGTCACGACATGGATGACGTCGGCGATTCGCAGACCAATCCGATTGTCATCGATCGCACTCTGTACGCGTTCAGCCCTGGGCTCAAGGTCATCGCGCTGGACGCTGCAACCGGCAAGCGCAAGTGGACGTTTGATGCGGGAGTCACTGCCAGTGGTCCGAGTCGAGGCCTCACGTACTGGAGCGATGGGCGTGAGCGGCGGATCTATGCGGGTGTGATGAACCTGCTGTTCGCTCTCGATGCGGCAACGGGAAAACCTGTTCCGACATTTGGCAAGGCAGGACGCATCGATCTGCGCGAGGGCCTCGCGGCGGACTACAGCAAGTACTTCGTATCGATGACCTCGCCGGCGGTCATCAGCAAGGATCTGCTGATCGTCGGGTTCCGCACGGGTGAGGCGAAACCGGCGCCCCCGGGTGATATCCGCGCATACGATGTTCGCACCGGTGCGCTACGCTGGACTTTCCGTTCGATTCCCGAGGCCGGCGAGCCGGGAGCGGATACCTGGCCCGCGCATGCGCGGCAGTCCTCCGGTGCCGCGAACAACTGGGCGGGCATGTCTCTCGATGAGAAGCGCGGCATCGTCTACGTACCGACCGGCTCGGCCGTCAACGATTTCTACGGTGCCGATCGGCTCGGTCAGAACCTGTATGCGAATACGCTGTTGGCGCTGGATGCGGCAAGCGGCAAGCAGCTCTGGCACTTCCAAGCCGTGCACCACGATCTTCTCGACCGTGATCTTCCAACGGCGCCGTCGCTGCTCACGGTAGTGCGCGATGGCAAGCGCGTGGACGTGGTCGCTCAGCCGACGAAGCAGGGCTTCCTGTTCGTGTTCGACCGCGTAAGCGGTGCGCCGATGTTCCCGATCGAGGAACAGCCCGCGCCTTCCAGCACCGTGCCGGGCGAGTTGTCCTCACCGACGCAGCCGCATGCGCCGCTCCCCGAGCCGTTCGCGCGACAGCATCTCACGGAAGAGCAACTCACGAACCGCACGGCGCAGGCTCGCGAGTGGGCACGCGCGCAGTTCAAGCAGATGCGCAGCGAAGGTCCATTCACGCCACCCGGGCTCGATACCGCATCGGTGGTCTTTCCGGGATTCGACGGTGGGGCCGAGTGGGGCGGTGCGGCAGTCGACCCCGCTACGGGCATCCTGTACATCAACGCGAACGAGGTCGCGTGGACTGCGCGGCTTGCTCCGAACATGCAGCCACGCAGTCAGGGTGCGCGCCTGTATCAGAACAACTGCTCTCCTTGTCATGGCCCGGAGCGCACCGGCTCGCCACCCGCTTTTCCCTCGCTCATCAACCTCGGGCAACGGATGAGCGAGGCACAGATCCGCAGTGTCATCCTGACGGGACGGGGACGCATGCCCGGGTTCGATCACATGCCGAATACGGAAATCGCCACGCTGCTGGACTATCTGCGCACAGGTCGTGATGTCGCACCCCTGCCGGCGCATGGCGAGACGCCCGCGGCTTCCGCCCCTTCTGCAGACAAGGAAGCGATGACCGCGTCGCTGTTCGCTGCGCCGGATACCTCCGCCCGCTATGTGTTCACGGGCTACCACAAGTTCCTGGATCCCGACGGCTATCCGGCCGTCGCGCCGCCCTGGGGCACCTTGAGCGCCATCGATCTGAACACCGGCCGTACCGTGTGGCGCATTCCGCTTGGCGAGTACCCCGAGCTGGTGGCGCGGGGCTTGCTCGACACGGGCTCGGAAAACTACGGCGGACCGATTGTCACGGCGAGTGGTCTGCTGTTCATCGCCGCGACGATCTACGACCGCAGACTCCGCGCATTCGACAGCCGCAACGGCAAGCTCTTGTGGCAGGCCGAACTGCCGTACGCCGGAACAGCGACGCCTGCGACTTACATGGTGGAGGGTAAACAGTACGTGGTCATCTGTACCAGCAATGCCCGCAACCGCACGGCGCAGCAAGGAGCTGCGTACGTGGCCTTCGCACTCCCGTGAGCACGAGACGTCTTGGCATGGGGCTCGTGGGCCCGGGGTTCATCGCTCCCCATCACATCGAAGCGGTGCGCCGGCTCGGCGACGTCGATGTGATCGCCATCGCCGGTTCGAGTCTGGCGTCAGCGCAAAGCAAGGCGCGCGCATGGCACATCGAACGGGCGTACGGGCGCTTCGAGGAACTGCTGCAGGATCCGGACATCGACGTGATCCACAACACGACGCCCAATCATATGCACTTCCCGGTGACGGATGCGGCACTGAGAGCCGGAAAGCATGTCATCGCCGACAAGCCGCTCGCACGCACGCGCGAGGAAAGCCGCCGGCTGCGCGATGCAGCTCGCAGCGCAGGGTTGGCGAATGTCGTCACATTCAACTACCGCGGCAACCCAATGGTCCAGCAGGCGCGGTCGATGATCGCAAGCGGCGCCGCGGGTGATGTGAGTTTCATCCACGGATGCTATCTGCAGGACTGGCTCACCGATGCCAGCGTGTACTCGTGGCGAATGGACCCCGCGAAAGGTGGTACGAGCTCCGCGCTTGCAGACATTGGCTCTCACTGGTGCGACCTTGCGGAGCACGTCAGCGGTCTTAGGATCGAGGCGGTGCTGGCGGATCTGTCGACGGTCGTGCCGGTACGACATGCCACCGATAAGTCTGTCGATGCGTTTGGGCAGGGCAAGCCCGAAGACAGGAAGGCCGTTCGTGTTGCGACCGAAGATGTCGCGAGTGTCTTGCTGCGCTTTACGAACGGCGCCAAGGGGAGCTTTTGCGTGGGGCAGGTCTTGCCGGGGCACAAGAACGATTTGCAGCTGGAGATTTGCGGGCGCCAGCTGTCGTTGCGCTGGCATCAGGAGCGCCAGAGTGAACTGTGGATCGGCGCTCAGAATCAGCCGAATCGCACGATGACTCAGGATCCGGCGGGAGCGAGCGAGGACGCGAGACGCTACACACGCTTGCCGGCCGGCCATCAACAGGGTTGGTCCGATGCGTTCGCGAACCTGATCGCCGACGCGTACGAATGGATTCGGCGCGGTGGTGGCGACAGCGCACGGCCGCCGGCGCTTCCCACGTTCGAGGACGGCTATCGCAGCAGTTGCCTGATCGATGCCATGGTTGCCAGCCACGCTGCCGGCGGCATCTGGAGTACGGTCGAATAATGCGGGAGACGCGCAGATGATGAACGCGGCAATGCGAATGCGCCTGAGCGCGATGATGTTCCTTCAGTATTTCATCTGGGGAGCGTGGTACGTCACGCTGGGCACATGGCTTGGCACCACTCTGCGCTTCTCGGGCCAGCAGATCGGCTGGGCTGCAGGAACGACCGCCATCGGCGCGATCATTTCGCCGTTTCTCGTCGGTGTCATCGCCGACCGACGACTCGCCGCGCAGAAGGTGCTGGCGATACTGCATGGGCTGGGGGCGCTGCTGCTCCTGCTCACCTCGTATCAGTCGTCTTTCGGGCTGGTCTACGGTGCGCTCCTGCTCTATTCGTTGTGCTACATGCCCACGCTCGCGGTCACCAACTCACTTGCGTTTCGCCAGATGCGCGAGCCGAAGTTCGAGTTCGGGCCGATCCGCCTGTTTGGCACGATCGGTTGGATTGCTGCCGGACTCATCGTCGGCGGTCTCGGGCTTGAGGCAACGCTGTTTCCGATGCGCATCGCGGCCGCCTGCTCACTCCTGCTTGCCCTGTACTGCCTCACGTTGCCGGATACGCCGCCACTGGCTCGTTCCAGCGCGAGCGGTCTAAGTGCGATCCTGCCGGGCGAGGCACTGGCGCTGCTGCGGGGCAGGTCGATAGCGGTGTTCGCCCTCGCATCGCTCCTCATCTGTATTCCGCTGCAGTTCTACTACGCATTTACAAATCTGTTCCTGAACGAGTCCGGTGTCGTCAACGCTGCATCGAAAATGACCGGCGGGCAGATGTCGGAACTCATCTGCATGCTCCTCATCCCGTGGTTTTTCCGCCGCCTGGGGGTGAAATACATGCTGGCCGTCGGGATGCTCGCCTGGGTCGTGCGGTACGTGCTGTTCGCCTTCGGTAACAGCGGCGATCTGGTGTGGATGTTCTGGGGCGGCATTCTTCTACACGGCATCTGCTACGACTTCTTTTTCGTCGTCGGTCAGATCTATATCGACCGCAAGGCGCCCGTCCAGCTGCGGGCCGCGACGCAAGGCATGATCACGCTGATCACTTACGGTGTGGGTATGCTGATTGGTTCGTGGCTTTCAGGCATGGTCGTTGACGCCTACGCGCTCGCCGCTACCGCCGGTCCGGCTGCACACGCCTGGACTTCCATATGGATTTTCGCGGCAGCTTTCGCGGGAGCCGTGCTGGTGCTGTTTCTACTGGCATTTACAGACCACGAGGCTGACGTTGCGGAGTTGCGAGGTGTCGGCACGGCGTCGGTTGAGGTTGAGCCCAAGCGCTTATCTTGAACGCAGCCGCCGTCGCAGGACAGATGCCATCAACGCAATCGCCACTGTGCTGTCGCACGGCGCGTGCGTGTCGATCCGTTCTGGATCGATGCAACCGTCGTGACGAATGCTGAATTCGCACAGTTCGTCGAGGCCGCCGGGTATCGTTCGTATGCGCAAGTGCCACCCACCTTTCAGCGCGACTCGATGTCGAATATCTGCTCGGCGTTACGATGTGCGATCTTCGCCAGGGCCACGACCTCGAGCGCAACCGTGCGGATGAGCCCGCTTAGACCTTACGTGACAACCGCTACCCTTCGACCTGCATTAGCTTGGGCATGGCGCCTAACGGACCGCGCGAGAGGCGGCTTTTCGCGAGCGTCAGGACTGCTTGCATCAAACCTATGTCGGCGCGATGAGTGCTGTCCGTTGAGAATGGAGACCGATCTACCGCATAGGCCGCGATGGTGTGAACGGTCTCGCGTGCGTCCTCGGTGGGTGCGACTCGCGTTTGTACACCCTGTCTTAAACCTAGGCCAAAGCCCTGTGCCCAATGTTGGGCGCGCGCTTTCATGTCGAGGCCGTCGTGGTTGAA
>Ga0307509_10003339_pt1 | contig 24541 bp, 19 predicted proteins | sample 10_EM_MG_FD_202245 | JGI IMG/M metagenome (GOLD analysis project Ga0307509, IMG submission 202245) | Populus trichocarpa ectomycorrhiza microbial communities from riparian zone in the Pacific Northwest, United States - 10_EM | ecosystem: Host-associated > Plants > Roots > Unclassified | place... | reverse complement strand
GCCGGGCAGATAACATACCCAGCACATCGATCGGTAAGCCCGCCGAAGGCATCTGAGACCGTGATAAATCCGGAACGCAATCCCGGTTCAGGCCAATTTTCAGACCAACTAATACATTCGTTGACATGGACGACAATTCTGATTCCCTAACTTTCAAGTGAATGCCAAATCAATTTTATCAGGATTCTCCCCATTGACGGTGTAGTTTCAGCACAAGTCACTCCCAAATTGGTGTAACGAACGATTCGCTGGCGAATGTTGACGACATTCCACAGAAGGAAAGGACTCCGCACCTGTAGGTGGAAATCGATTGTCTTCTCAAAATCTTATCTATATGGCTGATTGGCGACAATTTCCTCATTTCGAAGGGCCTCCAGTCCCGCATTTGCCTTTAACTCAAACGCCGAAGCAGATGTTTTGAGCGATCTGGATCTCTTGGGACTGATTCTTTCTCACTTTACCGAGAAATTGAGTCCAAATCTGTCATCCAGTGACAAACGCGAATCAGCTCCGGATCGCAGTCGTAGACATCTTCTCCAAGTGGGATTAACCTGGAAAGCGTTCTTTGACCCAGCGATGAGTCAGTTGTGGTGTGAAATGGATAGCTTTTTTCCATTGTTACGCCTCATACCCAAAGTCGTGCTGGAGAACGGTGTCTATGTATATCTCCCGAATTAATTATTTGCTTAGAATATCTGACGGATTATTTCTTCCAGACAACAACGACAGTGATCCTCGAGATGGACATACAGAGATTGCAATTCTACGGGCAGTGGATAAGACATATCCAGATTTCGTCTTTTACAGAAAAGGTATCCGGTCACATTTACTCCGCTATTGCACGATATATGTTTGGCAAATGTCTTTTCCCTGCTCTCAAAAGCCTTCACATCCATTCACTTATCGACATCCTCCATGAGAATTTTCAAATTCTCCCTCTCCTCGCTTCATCCCCACTGTCCACAATCGAAATAAAAAAGGTTACATACAAGTGCAGAGTGCACCTGGGAGCGTTTCTTCATGAAATGTCTCGCCTTCATTCTGCCTCGAACCATCCCGTTTCGACACTTCATTTAGGAGGGTTCATCGGTTCATCGGTTCTGCCGCACCTCGAAGGGTTTGTAGGTATATCAAAATTAACTGTGCTGTATCAGTCTTCACTTTTCCGCATCGAAAATCTTCAATCCCTAGCGAAGCACCTGGCTTCCCTTTCCGACCTCGAGGTGAATCTTTTGACCATGGATGAGCATCAAGCCATCTATCCATCACCAAACAGCGTGGTGAACAGATTCGAACGCATCCAGACGCTTGCATTGAGTGCTCACGCTGTACAGATTCTTGGGATCCTTCAGTACATCTACGGAGAGTGCCTTTCCCGGGTCAACCTGATTTTTTTTGGATTGGGCCCGGGAGCTCCCACTGATGTCCTTAGGTCATGCGTCGAGCGATGCACAACCATGACACCAACTCTGCTCCACCTGCAGTTGATGTTCTCCAATACCATGATTCTTCCGAAAGATTTGTTTGCACCGCTTCGTGGCCCTCACACACACATCCGATCTCTTGAAATCAAATCCCACCTGGTTGACGGGGCTTTTCTCCAAACCTTGTTCCAGGGTGCTGGAGAATGGTCAGATCTCGAGGTGCTGAAGTTCGAACATCATGAAACGCAGCCTGTTGCATCATTCCCTTCACCTATGGCTGACTTGCTTCTATTGTCTTTATTGTGCACCTCTTCTCCCAGACTCCATACACTAAACATGCATCTATGCCACCCAAATACGGACGCAGCAGGCATCGAGGCGCTCTTGCGGAGCCAGATGCAAAACATACAACAAAGCACCCACGGCCTCTTACACCTGAAGATTTTATTGGTGGATTCTTCTTCTGTCATCCCATTTACGATGCGCGACATCACACTGGCAGTCACCACCTCGCGATTTATCAGCCACCTTTTCCCCAACATTCAGCACCTGGATATATCTCATTATCACCAATCTAGGTACCCTGGTTGGAAGGATTGGTGCCGCGGTGTGGTTGAGATGACCACAACTTTGAAACCGCGATAGGTGGCTCCAAAGTAGCTCGTAGTTGGATTATTTACATAACGCTGGGCGCGTCATTTACGCCATGACGCGATTCCCTTGAATCACTGTACTATTATTATTCCTATTTATTCGCCTTATTAATAAATCAAAAAAAAAATCTTCGGCCATCTCGGTGAGCAAAAAAATTTAAATTTGTAGACACTAGGTCGTAATAGCACAGCACTCGGTAGCTGAATCTAAAATTTATCCCGAATGGCTGGTGGCAACAGCTCGAATGAGTTTTTACGGTTGCTCTCTAATATGTATCTTCAAGATGAATCTTGGCCATCAGAAGTCTCACAATGGGCTTTTTTCCGCTTGTACAAATGAAAAAAAGCAGTGGGTCAAAAATCTAGATCCAGTAAAATGGAGGCATGCTGGCAAAGTACTGGAGTGAAATGCAGGATCAAGCACGAGATTTTTCACTTTTTTCACTTTGCAAAAACTCGGAAAAAGCTAAACAGTGATGAAAAGTAAAATGCTAGCAAGTTGCTGATGGCCACTCGTGAACTGGCAGTAAGATACAATCACAACGATCCTGCTAGCAAAAGCCCGAATGAGTTTTTACAGTTCCATTAATTTCGTGAACTGGCAGTGAAGTGCAATAATAATAACTGTCTTAATATCCTGAACAGTCTTAGTTTAGACTCAAAAAACATTTTACTTTTTTTGGAAACCGCGATTATGCGTGTCAATCTGGGCTACAAGTACGTGCTGATGGCCCCTTCAGTAATATAGAACACTGCCATTCCAAAGTGAGGGCGCTAAAAATAAATTGCGACAAACAAGTCAAATTAATAATTAACGGCAAGATGCTAGGCACAACGCAATCCCATCCTCGTGCAATCCACCTCCTTGAGAGTCGAGGCATTTTTCAGCACCCATTGTTCGGACGCTTTTCAGTTTTATTGCGCCCGGGTGGATCTCAGTGGGGATTTTTCTGGCTCTTATTATGTGCTCAGCCGGCTGATTAATCTCTATCCATTAGCAAACGCATGCCACATTATTGTGGCGGGGGGCAGGGACTACAACGAGGTCAGGGGAAGTAATATAAGGGGGAGAAGGACATCCAGTCAGGAATGATCTATATCGCTTAGTATTAGCTAATCAAGCGCCGAGGGCAAGGCATTCCGCGACCGTATCTGGAGCGCAATCCCGATGGCTACTCTCACCATAACAGCAGGCGGGATAGAGGTGCTAAATGGGGTTTCAGACCAATTTCCAGACCAACTAATACATTCCTTCATCTAGGGTATGGACGATAACTCTGATTCTCTGAATCTGATCGAGTAAATGCCAAATCACTTTTATCAGAATTCTCCTCATTGACGATGTAGCCTCAGCACAAGTCAATCCCAAATTGATGTAACAAGCAATTCGCTGGCGAATGTTGACGACATTCCACATAATGAAAGGACTCCGTATCTGTAGGTGGAAAACGACTGTCTTCTCAAAAATCTTATCTATGTGGCTGATTGGCTACAATTTCGAACCTCCAGTTCCGCATTTGCCTTTAACTCAAACGCCGAAGCAGATGTTTTGAGCGATCTGGATCTCTTGGGACTGATTCTTTCCCACTTTACCAAGCAATCGAGTCCAGATCTGTCGTCAACCAGTAACAAACGCGAATCAGCTCCGAATCGCAGTCGTATACATCTTCTCCAAGTGGGATTAACCTGCAAGGCGTTCTTTGACTCGGCGATGAGTCAGTTGTGGTGTGAAGTGGATAGCTTTTTGCCGTTGTTACGCCTCATACCCAAAGTCGTGTTGAACGATGGTGTCTATGTAAGTCTTCAAATTTAATTATTTGCTTAGAATAACCTGACCGATTATTTCTTTTAGACAACAACGACAGTGATCCTCGAGATGGACATACAGCGATTGCAATTATATGGGCAGTGGATAAGACATATCCAGATTTCATCTTTTGCAGAAAAGGTATCCGGTCACATTTACTCCGCTATTGCACGATATATGTTTGGCAAATGTCTTTTCCCTGCTCTCAAAAGCCTTCACATCCATTCACTTATCGACATCCTCCATGAGAATTTTCAAATTCTCCTTCTCCTCGCTTCATCCCCACTGTCCACAATCGAAATCAAGAAGGTTAAATCCAAGTGCAGAGTGCACCTGGGAGCATTTCTTCATGAAATGTCCCGCCTCCATTCTGCCGAGAACCATCCCGTCTCGACACTTTGTCTAGGAGGGGCCATCGGCTCATCGGTTCTGCCACACCTCGAAGGGTTTGCAGGTATATCAAATTTAACTCTGATGCAGCAGGCTACGGTTTTCCGCATCGAAAATCTTCGATCCCTAGCGAAGTACCTGGCTTCGCTTTCCGTCCTCGAGTTAAATTTTTTGCCCGTGGATGGGAATCAAGCCATCTATCCATCGCCAAACAGCGTTGTGAACAGATTCAAGCGTCTGCATACGCTTTTATTGAGCGCTCACGCTGTTCAGGTGCTTGGGATCCTTCGCTACATCTACGGCGAGCACCTTTCCCGGGTCAACCTGAATTTTTTTGGATTGGGCCCGGGAGCTCCTACTGACGTCCTTAGGTCATGCGTCGAGCGATGCACAAATATGACGCCAACTCTGCTCCACCTGCAGTTGACGTTCTCCAAGACCATGATTCTTCCGAAGGATGTGTTTTCACCTCTTCGCGGTCATCACCTACACATCCGGTCTCTTGAAATCAAATCACATATGGTTGACAGCGCCTGTCTCCAGACCTTGTTCTGGCAGGGTGCTGGAGAATGGTCAGATCTCGAAGTGCTGAAGTTCGAACATCATGAAGCGCAGCCTGTTGCATCCTTCCCTTCAACACTCATGGCTGACTTGCTTTTATTGTCTTTATTGTGCACCTCTGCTCCCAAACTCCATACCCTAGATATATACCTATGCCACCCAGATACGGACGCGGCAGTCAGCGAAGCGCTCTTGCGGAGCCAGATGCAAGCCATGGAACAAAGCACCCACGGCCTCTTAAACCTGAAGATTTTATTGATGGATTCTTCTTCCGTCACCCCATTTACGATGCGCGACATCACATTGGCAATCACCACCTCGCGATTTATCAGCCACCTTTTCCCCAATGTTCAGCATCTGGATATATCTCATTATCAACAATCTAGGAACCCTGGTTGGAAGGATTGGTGCCGTGGTGTGGTTGAGATGTCTACAACTTTGAAAGCACGATAAGTAATTGGTAGTTGGATACATAACGCGGCTGGGCCTGCCATTTACGTCATGACACGATTTCCTTGACTCATTGTACTATTACTATTACCACCTTGTGTTCACAACGCAAAAAACCATACCCCTTTTTTTTTTTTTATCCGCCTTGAATCAAAAGAAATATCTTCGGCCATCTCGGTGAGCAAAATGTAAACACACTAGGTCACCGTAATAGTTTAGCACCCGGTAGCTTGGTAAACATATTGAATCTAAAATTTATCGCAAACGGCTGAGGCTGGCAATAGCCCGAATGAGGTTTTTACGGTTGCTCTCCAATATGCCGCATCTTCAAGATGAATCTCGTGAACAGTAAGATACAATAACAACGCCGATCGTGCTATTATCCTAGCTTAGACCGTATAATGGCACTTTATATTTCTCTTCTTTTGGGGAATTGCAATTGTACACGGGTTGATCTTGCCTATGGAATAATATTTTCGAGGGCGCTAAAAATAAACTGCGACGAGCACGTTAATTAAACAAGATGCTAGGCTCAAACGCGATCATCCCATCCCCGCTCAATCCACCTCCTCGAGGCATTTTGTTTTTTCCCGGGCAGCTTTCATTTGGTTTAGGGGCCCTTTGCTATCGCTCCGTGGATGTCGGTTGCGGGATTCTTTCTGGTTCTGGCCTACCTTTAATCGGTGCTCAGACGGCATGTACTAGTAATTACTTATTATTCACTAGCTTGCAACCTTGTTTCCTTGTTTCCCAAGTTCCGAGACGAGTCTAGATCCTCTGTTCTTTTCTAGATTTTCAAAGTTTTTTCGTACACTGCCAAGCCCATGCTGACAAAAGGGAACCAAACTTTGAAAGGAATTGTTTGTTGTATAAGTGTTTCAATGTAAGTGTTTGAATCTCATCATGATAGCGACCCCGGACCGAAATCAGTTTTGATAATCGTTCTCTCCTCAGAAGACCTTCAAGGATCTTCATCAATCTCATAGCCCAGGTAGTGGGTAAAAAAAAGCGTAGGTCGTTGTGTTATTAACTTGCGGGGAAGGGGAGCGGTTATCATGACGGTACACAAGCACTGTCACCCTGCTGGAAATCATTACAGAAAACTCGACGACATGTCTATTTGGGATTGTGAGCGAACCAGACTAGTGGGGAGGAGCCAAATGGATCTCGCTGTGTTCAGCAAACATCGGATGTTATTCAGTCGTCGATTACGAAACTCACGCAGCACCCCCAATGGTGGGTTTTTAACGATTTTTGATTAAGTAGAGTGCCAATCCGTACTCTCGAAGATGATTCCCGTTCCCTACAACACCATTCTTAGCAGTGGATTTGGGAGGGTAAAAGCGAAAGTGGAGCGACAACTTGGATATCGTCATGGCTTGGCATGCCACCTTTTTTTGGGTCCCATGTGTTTTGGATAATCGGAACTGCTACGACGGCGACAAGGTGCGAAGGATCCCATCTCCGCTGGCTTGATCGCGATATATTGTAGAAATCCCGCTGTGCGATCTCAAGAAACACCACGCGTCTCTTCGTAGATATGACCAGATCAGAGATACGAAGTTCACGCCCAGAGGGGTTGATATTTTTTTTCTTCGAGGGAGCAGATTCTCATAGCCAAGTCGTCGCTGGAACTATGTATCTAGTGGTAATGGGTGGGTTGGGTTATAAAAGGGAAAAAAAGAGACAGTACCGTGAATCAATGCATTGAACGAACGCTGATTTGCTGCCTTCAAGGACCCCAAGGCAGCTCATGTCTTGGGAGATATACCTTCTAGTGGTGTTCCCGAACTATGCAAGAACTCAGGGTGGTGTCCGACTCGGAATCAAGTCGGGTGGTGTGAATCATTGGAGTACGTACGTATTTGGGTGGGCAAGAATAGGCGAAACTCCGGGGGAGTCCGGGGGAGTTCGAGGTGGGTTGGGGGCGTGCTGAATAGTTGTCGAGGAAAGGACGGCCGTGGTAATAGAGGGTCCTATGTACATGGGGTTTTACTTTTGACCGATACGCGTCTGCGGGGCACGGAAGGGCGGGGTGTACCAAGTGGCAAGTCGGAACTGAAATCATTGGAATACATACGGGCAGCGTAAACGGTTCAGCAATGTCTTCTCCTATTTGGTGTCTTTCATAAGGAATAGTTGATGGCCGCAGGGAAAAGCTCGGAGAGGACCAAAGGTTCCCAAACTTCGATGGTGGATTCTTCGTAAATGGGGTATGCCAGCGAACGTGCCGTGGGGAAAGTGCGTGCGTTCTTGCGAAGGGGATCCTTTAAAAATCCGATATTGAGAATGCTTGATATCTCTCGAAGTGTTCAGCTGGCTCGATCAGGATATTGCGGAGCGCCCGCTGGCAAAGCCGTGTTTCTACAACCAACTGATATCAGATACTCGGGGATAGCCTATTTCCATAAAAATGATATGCTCTGACGATTAAGCGTTACTTGGACTTGACTAGTGGGGTGGGTGGTTGGAGCCTAACCGACACGCGTCTGGGGGAGTGAATGTGGGTTTGCAGTATTGTCGAAATGGGAGGTTGGAGAGTGAGGTAAAGGGTTCGAACTTCTCAAGTTCCACGGAAATCATTATGTGTCAGGTGTGGGTATTTGCTCTAAAACAATGACACGCGGAGTTACGACATACAGTCCGCGTTCCCAGTGTTTATGGTCATGAGCACGAGGGTGAAGGGGTGGAAGCTAATGGGAATTGAGGGAGAATCCGGGGATGAGACGTGGTCGTAGCCAGGAACGACACCCGATTTCTAATTAGGTTGAATCTCGATAAGGATCTGGTGATCGACGATGGTTGAAATGAAATAAAATTCAGCGTCCGGGTTTGGTTCCCAGCGTGACGTTTGGCTTTTGCTTTCATCCATGAACGTAGCCGCTCTCCTTCAAGACTCTCCTTCAGAGGATCGTCGTAGGATTCCACAACAGCAACAACAACCGCAAAGTCCACAATGGAGATCCACCCAGTCCAGCTGGCAAGACACCCGCAGGCCCCCGCCCTCATCGTCCCCCCAACAACGCCGTCCCTCGTCCCCTTCCTCCGCCCCTCCAATCTCCTCCCCTCGCACCGCCGCTCCCCCCCAGCCTAATACCACCGCCCTGCCACCGCCGCCGACCGCTGTCTCTTCCCCAAGTCTCGGCCCATCGTGGGGACCAAATCACGTGCACTCTCAGATGGGTGACGCACGTCACTTGATGAGTCACAACATTCCGCTTGTTGGTGGTGGGCAGCGAAGTATTATGCACCCCATGGATCGAGAGAGGGACAGGGAGAGGCTGAGGAGACACTCCAATGCTTCCAATGCCCCTTCCACCACCCCTGCTTCCAACACGAATACCCTCGTTGGCCCTGGGACGGGAGCTGCTCCTTCTTTCTTGTCATTAGGTTTGTCTTTTTTTTTTTCTTTTTATCATGTCACTGATTGTATTACCTTTATATTCGCCTCCAACTCATTTTTTTTTCAGATGATAAATCCCCTCTACTACCACCCTCTTCAGCACCACCTCCCCCTGCCCATTCGCCTTCCCTCTCCAGGACCCAACCACCTAGTCAAAGACGGTCCAGCGGTACCAGGGACGAAGATCTCCGAGAACGAGAGCGCGAACGTGAAAGAGTCCGAATGCGCGACCTCGACCACCGCGAGCGCGAAAAGAGGGAAAGGGATCATGCCATGCGGGAGAGGGAGATGCGCGAGCGCGAAAGAGAAAGGAATGCCATGCGCGACCGAGACAGGCCCGACCCTTTCCGCGACATCCCTGCCCACACGGTCCCAAGAGACCGCGACCGCGACAGAGTTCGGCCCCCACCGCCGCCCCCGCCTGAGCCGCTGAACATGCGCGAGCGCGACATGGACCATATCAGGGCCGTCGCTACCTCGCGCCAGCAGCAGCAGAGAGAGCCCATGTCCAACCCGCACCCTTTCACACACCCCCTCGGTCATATCCATGGTCCTTTCCATCCCGCCCACTCCCATATCCACCCATCTCATCATCCTCATCCCCACTCGCATTCGCAGCTCACACCTCAGCCCCGTGCAGCATCGATACCATCTCCAACGCCCGCTTCCTCTTCCAGCAACGTTCCTCCTCCTCTCGGCGCTCCATCTCCATCTCCCAAACCCAGTGCCTCTGGCGCCTCGAATCCAATCAATGCAGCCAGAGACAGGGATAGAGACCGAGACTCGGTGCCCCCACCTCCTCAAAAACATTTTCAGAGCCAATTCCATACCCAGTTCGTTCCGGGGCTCGCGCACCATCAGCACAGCAGTCGCGGTGGATCACGCATCGGTTCCCCCGTCCCGCCTGTCCCTGCACTCGTGCAAGCGGCGTTGCCGGTTTCCACGTCAATGTCCGCCCCGGTCCTTGGACCCGGCGTGGGGTTGGGGTTGGGCGGTCCGGATAAAAGAGAACGAGATAGAGAGTGGGACGGGAAGAGGAGTGGGCGGAGTAGTGTGCTTGGTAAAGAGCGCGATGCGGAACGAGAAAGAGAGGGAGCGAGAGAACGGGAGCGAGAAGGCGGGAGAGACAGAGAGCGCGAGAGGGAACGAGAGCGAGATCGGATGCGCGAACGGGATCGTGATCGGGAAAAGGGACGAGAGATGTATGCTGCTGCTATGATGGACCGCGAGTATCCATACGAGAGGGATCATCATGGGCAGCGGCAGCGGGATATGTACCATGCTACACATCGCCAGCAGCCAGCACCATCGCCGACGATGAATCAGGCGCCGCCACCGCCGCCGTTGCCACACCCTAATGCGATGTTGGTGGATGATGGGCACGGGCATGGATATGTCGTGGCACACGACTATGCTGCTCATCCGCATGCGCGAGATCGAGGACGAGAGCGCGATAGGGATAGAGACAGAGATGCGGAGATGCTCGATGCGCGTGCCGAGCAGGCGATGCACGACGAATCTGGTGCGGGCGGGTGGTATGAGCACGACCACCCTCGGGCCCGCGATCGCGAGAGGATGGAGCGCGAGTATCCTGAACGACCAGGACGGTCGGGTTACCCGCCCCACTCGCGTTCGCTTTCCCATTCGCAGCAGCAGGGGCAAGGACAAGGTTCGAGACAGAGACCCGAGCATCATCCACACCATCATCACCACCATCATCACCACCAGCAGTCGCAGTCGCGGCATCCAGCGGAGCACGTCCACGTCCAGCAGCAGATCGATGTAGGCCGTGTACAGTCTCCTCAACCCCACCCTTCGTCTAGTCAACCACAAACGTCGCCATTATTACAACCACCGCCTCCGCCAGCACCACCAGCACCACCACCGCACACGGTCAACCCCAACAGCAACAGCAACATCGCACACGACGAACCCCCACACCACCCTGGCACATTCGGGATCCACACAGCAGGCAGCGGCAGCACCGCCGTCCCTCCCTCCTCTTCCCCCTCCTCTGACCACCTCGGTGCAGCTGCTGCAGCAGCAGCAACGACGATCGTAGCCACAACATCGTCGATATTGGAAGAGGAGGATACGTCGTTCTACGCGGACGAATGGGAAGAATGGCGTGCCGAGGCGGATGGGGAGAGTAAGCGTGCAAAGGTGCGCGTGGATTTGGGCACGTGGGTGTATCCGCGCATTCCGTTTCCTTATTTCTTTGAGCTTGGTGCGGGGCTTGTGGCTGGCAAGGAGAGGGAGGAGGAGAGGGCGAGGGTGATTAAAGAGGAGGAGGAGAGGGTGCAGGAGGAAAAGAAGAGGAAGGAGCGCGAGGAAAAGGAGAAGGAACAGGAGGTGAAAAAGGAGGTGTTGGTGGTGGCGGCGGTTGTTGATACCAAGATGGAGGAAGGTGAAATTGAGGAGGATGGTGGTGGTGAAAAGAAGGAATCGACAGTCGTGGAGCCTAATAAATCAGAAGAGGACGCGACCACTTCTCCAAATGAAAATGAAAAAATCGACAGCTCTCCTATTCCTGTTCTTCCTGCTGTTATCCAAGACCTGCCCCCTCCGGAACCTCCTCAGCAACCTCTGCTCGATCTCGAGACACGCACCACGATTCTCATCCCCTCTGGGTATATCCCTACTGAGAAACCTCTTCGTCTGCGTTTGTGGGGTGGAGGAGGGTTCGACCCGCGCCCACGACCTCCTCTTCCCGTGCGTTCGCGGAAGAAAGGAGGCGCGCGGGGTACGAGCTCGAGTGGCAAGCGCCAGCGCACACCACTTGCGTCGCGGAATAGCAACCTCGCCGTCGGTGACGCCCCGACTAATTCCACCACCACCGCGGACAACGGCCCGACCAATGCCAATGCCAACGGCACCAGCACCAGCACTGTAAAGCCACGTACAACACACCCCGCCCGCTCTCGTCGTCCGCGCCGCGTCTACACCGACGACTCTGACATCTTCCTCTGCGCGATCCACTCTGGGTGGATCACGTGGAGTGGCGCGAAGAAGGCACGCGATAAAGGGAGGGACCTGCGCATCGACATTCGCGTACTTCGGTGTGCAGGTGCAGGTGCAGGAAGTGTGTTCGCTCGTGGTGTTGGAGTGTTCGAGCGACCGAGTACTGCCATTGGCGTTGCTGCTCCTCCTGATCCGCCGTCCTTTGTGAGAGAGGAGCTGGTGGGTCGGTTTGTGGGTGGGTATGGGGAGAGGTGTTTTAACCCGCTTGGATGGAGTGGGGGTGTGACCAAGGGGTTGGGTGAGGAAGGTGCGGATGGGGAGGAGGAGGAGGATGGGGGTGGTGGTGGTAATTCGTCGGCGCAGATGCGGCTTGATCTGGAGATGGATAATAGTATGGCGTTTGATGACCCCGAGGACGATGGGCGGGGTCTGGTGAGTGCTGCGTGGGGTACTGGCCATGATGGAAGTGCGATTGAGATTGTTGGTGTCGAGTTTGTCGAGGTGGGTTTATTTCTTTTTTTTTTCGGAGTTATTTATTGACCTCGCGCTGTTTAGAGGGGAACAGCACATACGGCATGCGGTCTTGGAAGGAGAAACCGCGCACAACGTCTGCTGGAATACGCAGAGCGACGAGCGAGTATCCTTGGTCACGCCCCCCCATCTGCCGCCGCCGCGCGACTCGCGGGCCGGAAACGGCGTCGCGGCTGGGAAGGATGGCCTGTTCAGCCGAATAGGCGCCTGCTGCCCAACGCGACGGTGCTTGATGTCATACATGAGGTCGACGAGGAGGAGCAGCAACAACAACAAGAGGAAGAGGCCAGGTTCGCTGCTGTGCCTTTGAAGAAACCGCGGTTTGAGGAAGAGGAAGAGGCGTTGATGGATGTGAGGACGATGGTGTTTGGGATGGCTGCTTCGGGGGATTTGCGTGTTGGGTGAGTTTTTTTTTTTTTTTTTTTTCTGTCGTTTTCCTGGGGATGTCGATGTTGATGCGATTGATAACAGGTTCAAATATACCCCGACGTTGCTCAAGGAGATTCTGTTCCCTTCATCGCCTCGGTCTTCTTCACCAGCGGATGCGCCTCATCCTCGTAAACGAAGGCGTATACAGGCCCAAGAACCCACCGAGGACGTTGAGATGGTGGCTATCGGTGATGGCGAGGGTGATACCGGCCCTCCTATTATACCCACTACTACGTCCTCAACCTCAACGGCACGGCAGGAGCACTCCATCGGCGACCTAACACCGCCACTACCACCACCCGCCGTGCGCCCTGTCATTTTGGAGACGGCGAAAGAGACGTACCTGCTCTCGCCCAGCGTGCTGACGGCCCAAGGAAGAGTGGTGAGGGCGTATGATATTGCGCTGGTGTTGGAGACGGAGGTGGTGGTTGAGGATCAGGAGGACCAGGTGTCTGTTGAGAAGGCCGATGAGAGGGCTGCGGCGGATGTAGAGACGAAGGTGGATGAGGAGGCGTTGTCGTTGAAGACGACTGCAACGAAGGATGGCAGTGCACCGTCGAAGATGGTGTCCAATATAGCTGACGGTCCCACTGAACCCGTACCTCTGCCTTCTCCTTCAACCCACGACGCTGCGGCCGTTGAAACACCAGCACCGGCGCCTCCTTCCTCCCCTCCACCATCTGAAGACCAAAACACTGACGCTAACGCGCTCCACGATAAACCTTCCAATGGCAATAACACGACAACGACGGTGCTAATCGACGACGAGATGATGGTGATAGAGGAGCACATCGCGAAACCCCAGTTCGCCGCGGTGCAGGTGCAAGTGCTGCAGCGCGGGCTGAGTGTGGAGATGTTCCGGTTTGCGGAGGATGGGGTGTATGTTTTGGAAGGGACGTCTGTTTCTGCGTCTGCGTCTGCTAATGATGGGATGGAGACGGAGTGGGCAATTTTGGTGAGGAATTGGAAGTGGGCTCCGAGATGGCCGAGTTTGAGGGAGAGGGTTTGAAGTTTTATTTTTTTTATTTTTTTTGCTTGATGACGTTGATGCTATTTTTCTTGCTCCAGTTATTCTTACCATCTGCTCTCATCCTTTTGCATTTTCACTTTACTTAGCAGTTATCCATTTTTTGGAATTCAAAATACTTTGTCTTGCACAAGAATCGCCACCCTCGTAATTTGTTACTATGGGTCTTTGACTCAGTGTTGCTCAGTGAACATGATGACTTTCCCGTAAGTCTTCCATCACAAAAGCCTCTCGGACACAAATTTGCAAATCCAAGACATAAGCCGCTTGCGTATTACTACCGGCTAATGATTATCATTGTACGTCCGTGGGACCATGCATCATCAATGGGGTATCTATTTCGAAACAATGGGTGCTCCTTTGACTACTTTTCTCTCTCTCATATTCCTGTAATTCTTCACCATAGCCTTGATACCAGAATACCAGTCCCTCCTGACATCGCCAACCATGTCAGAAATGTCGAAACTTTGAAGATTTGGGAAAAGGTGGTCGATGAACAGCGATACCGTGACTGCGTCCATGACGCCACCTGGCCGAGGCACCGTCACAAATGGATCCAAGAATACAATCTTGAGGTTCGCAAGTTTATGATTCGATTGCGAATTTTGGATGTAGTCTTCCAAAATTCTGGTCTCTCTGTCCCCTTCGTCAAATGGATAATACAGGTAGAGGTCCAGGGTACGAAGCCTAGGACAACTTGCCACGAACACCGATAGTGAGGATAACGGCACCACTTGCTGAATTCCATGCCAATTCTTTAGTGGTTCTTTAGGGTCCCCGCCGAAGTGAAGCCCCAAGGTCTCGAGAGCTGACCATAAACCCATCCGGACGTGATCAAACAAGTTACGGAAATGTTCCAGAGGGATAGTTACAGCAGATTTTATGTTGAATGATCGAAGCTGGGCATAATTGTTTGGGAGGGGTGGAAACACATTTCTGTGAGGGTCTTCTGATGGATGAAGGAATATGAAGTAAAAAAGCATGTGCGGAGCCATCTCTGGGCATCGTTTTACACATGCTTGAAGAGTGTCGGTTGTGGAATGTCGTCCAAATCCCAAAAATACTCGAAGCAGGCGCTCTCCATAGATCGATCGCAAGATTCTGAGGACCGCATTACCGTTTCCCCCCAGAATGAGGCGTCGGAGGTTTGAAAAGCTATACACTACTGGCTTTGCAGGTGATTCTAGATCGTATGCAAAATACGCTGACAACGAAAGCGCAGACAGTGACGGCAATCTGGATAAGGATGAGAAAATAGCATTCGAAAAATCCTCGTGGAACTTGATTTCCAGGGTGGATAGTTTCTTGAAATTTTCAAGTTGGGCTAGAGTAGACATTTTAATTATTCCATCCAGAAAAAGGGACGAAAGTGCGTGGATCGTCGAACTCGGCGATGGATGCGAGTTAGCAATCCCATGCAAGAATGAGGCCAGGTGGATTTCGATAGCGTCTGTAACACCATGTATTTTGATCACGGAAAGGGAAGATGAAGCGATGAGAGGAAGGATGACAAGGTTTCCTTCCGAGATACCGTTGAATTTGTGGATAGTGAAGCATCTGAGGGCTGAAAAAAGACAAGAATTATTGTTGAAGAGATGTTGAGTGATGGAACTGTAGATGTGGTTTGAGACTTTTTCTTTGAAAGTAGAAAGATGGATGTGTTTTATGCGACGGGAATAAGACTCCAGAGTTTGCAGGTCCGCTGGAAGGATAACACCGGAGGACGTCTGATTGAGTAGGCATTCAGTAAACATCATGCACAGATTTAGCACAACATACATCTACACCCGCTTCCTTCGTGACCTTGGATATGAGGTGTAACAATGGAAGCAAGGAGTCCATCTCATACCACAAGAGATCGAGCGCGGGTTCGACAAATGCTTTGCATGTCAATCCCACCTGAAAGAGATCGGCTAGCCTAGTTCGTGACAGACATTTGGTGCTTAATTTTAATTTTGATATGGACTTGTATTCCACGAGGTTGGAGAATATCAGACCAAGAAGATCTTGATTCCGAAATACATTTGCCAAAGAAGTTGCGTCGAGGCTATGGGGTGCCTGGATGCTGCCATTCGTGATTAATTAGTGAAAGATTCATCGTCGAGCTTTAAAGGACCATGTTCACCTACTCTCGTTCGAAAGTGAGGTCATGGAGTCCATTTTTCCACAGCCTGGTCGTGATGAATGTGTTAGCGTTACGTTCAATGGTAAGTAGTATGCCGCGGGAACATGGGACCGACCTTGATCTTGCTTTCACTTATGTAATACTCGAGTAGCACCCGAGTCTCGGCGGCTACAAGCTTTTTCAACCAGGTTTTCAACATATAAAAATGGAGCATGGGTCATCAACAACGTTCCCTGGACCCACTGTTTCTACCGTTGAACCAGTGAACGTGACTTCCCCGTAAATCTTTCGTCACCATGACAAAAGCCTCGAGGCTCGGACACAAATTTGCAAATCCAACAAAAATCCAAGGCAAATAAGCCAGCTGCGTATTACTACCGGCTAATGATCATCATTCGTAGTAATTTTGTACGTCCGCGGGACCATAAGGGACGTGAATCATGCATCATTAATGAGGTACAGGTATCTAGTTCGAAATAATGAGTTTTCTGACTGCTTTTCTCTCTGACATTCTCCACCATAGCCTTGATACCAGAGTACTATTCCTTCCGGACATCGCCAACCCTGTCAGAAATTTCAAATTTTTGGACGTTTGGGAAAAGGTGGTCAATGAATCGTGGTACGGTGATTGCGTCCACAATGCTGCCCGGTACCGGGCAGAGGCACCGTCACAAATGGATCTAGGAATATAATCTTGAGGTCCGCAAGTTTGTGGTCTGTTGGTTGCGAACTTTGGATGTAAGTTGTCAAAACTTCGGTTTTTCTGTATCCTTCGCTGAGTGGTAGAGGTCCAGAGTATGAGGCCTAGGACAACTCGCCACGAGCATCGATAGTGAGGATAACGGTAGCACTTCATCAATTCCAACCCAATTCGCTTGAAGATCTGCAGAATTCCCGGAAACTCGGAGCGCCAAGGACTTGAGAGGTGGCCATAAAGCCACCCGGGCGTGATCAAACAAGTCACGGAAATGCTCCAGAGGAATAGTTACAGAATGTATGAGGAACGATCGAAGTTGTGCATAATTGTTGGGGAGGGGCCGAAATAAATCTGGTGGAAGGCGTATGTGAGCTGGCGGGCGAGGACGGACATAGAATATGCGGACCCATCTCCAGGCATCGCGCGATACATGCTTTAAGGATGTTGGTTGTGGAATATATTCCCAAAGCCAATTCTACCTTTAGTAATTGCTCTCCATAGATAGATTGCAAAATGTTTGGGACTACAATATCGTTGCCCCTCAGAATGAGCTGTCGGAGGTTTGAAAAACCATACATCCTTAACTTCGGGGGTGATTTGGCGTCCAATATTAATCGCTCATTATCATCTTTTGGCAACATGAACGGCACAAGCGACGGCAAGCGACGGAAATTTGGATAAGGATGAGAGAGCAACGAGCGGAAAATATGTGCCTTTGAAGAAGAGTTTCAGGGTGGTCAGTTTCTTGAAATAGTCGAGTTGGGACAGGGTAGACATTGTTAACCACCCTTCCAGATGAAGGAATGAAAGTGGATAAATCATCGAACTTGATGAATGCATGTGAGCGATCCCATACAAGAATGAGGCCAGGTGGATTTCGCTGGCGCTTGTAATATCGCATATTGTGATGGTGGAAAGGTAAGATGATGTGATGAGGGGAAGGAGAAGAAGGTTTTCTTTGGAGATACCTTGAAAGTCGGGCAAAGCGAAATATCTGAGTGCGGGAAAACTCTCCAAACTTCTTCAATCCATCGTAACCTCGTTCCTATATCCACCGACTACAATATTTTTGTTTCTCCGAACAATTTTGAATACCAGGATGGGTTGTGGGCTTCCAGTGACAAGATAGTCTGGCGAAATAAGTTTGAGTCCCTGACTGAATGAGTGGGAGGAATTAGTCCGGTTGAGGTGTCGACGCTACATCCAGTCAAAATATTCAGAGTCATTTGTTATTGGAGTGTTAGATAATTGTTGAACCAACAAATCGGTCGTCAGGAATTCAAAGATTATCTTTGATCCGATAAATCAGGAGTAGATAGTCAATCATAGGTCCATCGTCATTGCTGAAGTGGTGTATCCAGTTTCTTTTCAGCTGCGGTTCGCTCTGACATCCCTGTAATTTTTCATCATAGCCTTGATACCAGAGTACCACTCCTTCCTTCGATCGCCGAACCTGTCAAAAATGTCGACATCTTGAACCTTTGGGAAAACGTGGTCAATAAATCGTGATATGGTGACTGCGTCCATGATATCGCCTGGTTGAGGCACCGTCACGAACGGGTCCAAGAATTCGATCTTGAGGTGTGTAAGTTGATGGTTCGTCGTTTGCGAATTTTGGATGTAGTTTGTCAAAACTTCGGTTTCTCTGTTCCCTTCGCCAACTGGATAATGCAGGTAGAGGCGCAGAGTATGAAGCCTAGGACAACTCGCCGCGACCATCGATAGTGAAGATAATGGCACCACTTGATCAATTTCAGGCCAATTCATTCGCGGACTTACAGTGGTCCAGGCAACTTGGAGGTCCAAGGTCTCGAGAGCTGACCATAAACCCACCTGGACATAATCAAACAAATCACGGAAATGTTCCAGAGGGATAGCTACAGAACTTATGCTGAACGATCGAAGTTGTGCATAATTGGTCGGGAGGGGCGGAAACATATCCTGGTGAAGGCCTTGTATCGGGTTGACGGATATGACGTAAAAAAACATTTGCGGAGCCATCTCTGGACATCGCTTTACACATGCTTTAAGGGCGTCGGCTGTGGAATATGGTCCCAATCCCAATGTTACTCGTAGTAGGCGCTCTCCATAGATCGATTGCGAAATTCTGAGGACTACGTTACTGTTGGCCCACAGCCTGAGGTGTCGGAGGTTTGGAAAACTATACACCGCTGGTCTTGCTGATGATTCGACGTCCAATGTTAATTGTTTGCCACGCACTAGCAACGAAAGCGCAGCCAGTGACGGCAATCTGGACAAGGATGAGAGAATAGCAAGCGGAAAATCCATCTGGAACTTGAGTTCCAGGGTGGATAGTTTCTTGAAAATTTCAAGTTGGGAAAGAGTGGACATTTTGATCATTCCATCCAGGAAAAGGGACGAAAGCGGGTAGGTTGTTGAACTCGAAGGATGTGAGTTGGCAATCCCATGCAAGAATGAGGCCAGGTGGATTTCGATAGCACCTGTGACATTACGGATGCCGATCGTGGAAAGGGGAGATGTCGTGATGAGAGGAAGGATGACAAGGTTTCCTTCCGAGATACTGTCCAACGAACAACCGAAACACCTTAGAGCTGGAAAAAGACAAGAATTATTGTTGAAGAGATGTTGAGTGATGGAGCTATAGATGTGGCTTGAGACTCTTTCTTTGAAAGTAGAAAGATGGATGTGTTTTATGCGACGAGAATAAGACTCCAATGTTTGCAGGTCCGCTGGAAGGATAACACCGGAGGACGTCTGTATGAGTAGGCAATTAGTAAATATCGTGCACAGATTTAGCACCACATACATATACACCCGCTTCCTTCGTGACCTTGGATATGAGGTGTAACAGTGGAAGCAAGCAGTCCATCTCGTACCACAAGAGATCGAGCGCGGGTTCGACAAATGCTCTGCATGTCAATCCCACCCGAAAGAGATCGGCTAGCCTAGTTCGTGGCAGACATTTTGTACTTAATTCTGATTTGGACTTGTATTCCACGAGGTGGGAGAATATCAGACCAAGGAGATCTTGATTCCGAAATACATTTGCCGAAGTTGCATTGGGGCCATGAGAAGCATGAGTGCCAGTACTGCCATTCGTGATTAATTAGTGAAGGATTCGCCATTCAATTTTATGTAGAGGATATAATGTTCACCTACTGGTAGTACTCTCGTTCGGAGGTGAGGTCATGGTGTCCATTTTTTTCACAGCCTGGTCGCGAGTGTTGAATAGTAAATTTATCGTGGGAACCAACCCCGATCTCTGGAAGTAACATCACGGGTACTGCATCGGTAATAGCACCTGACGGCGAGCCTCATTGGCGACAACTACAAGCTGTTCTAACATACATGAATGGAACAGCATCAACGGTGCTTGGGCCCACTGTTTCTACCGTTGAACCAGTGAACATGACTTCCCCGTAAGTCTTCCATCGTAAACATCTCTCGGTCACAGATTTGCAAATCCAAGGCGAATAAGCCATTTTCATATTATTACTGGCTAATGATCATTGATCCTCGTCCTTATCTAGAGATATAATCGTATCCAATATCCCTTCATCTCCCGCAACATCACTCGTGTTGGTCAACGTGGACATCCTTGAGCACATATTTTCTTTCTTTGATCCAGCATTTTTCGATGATCTCTGGGATGTCAACCCCACAACGAGGAAAAATCTTCTTTTTGCGGCTCTAACTTGTAAACCCTTCTTTGAGCCCGCGACAAATTTATTATGGACGATCATGGAGTCCATAATCCCGTTCTTCAAGGTTCTCCCAGAGTTTGTGAAGGCCAGTGAATTGGAGGATATATACGTGAGTCTGTTTCTATTTCACGAATATAAGAATCAGATGTAATGGCTATTTATTATACAGACGATTCGTGGAGAGATCCTCCAACACCATCGCGATCGATTTGACATGTACAGACGGAAAGTGAGATACTTGTATCTCAAATCTTTTCAAGAGCTCGTCAGAGGTCATGCAATAGCCCTCCTTCAGAGCATGTCAGATTCAAATCAAGACGTATTCCCGGGTTTGAAAATGATTTACATCCCTGCACTCGAAGTTACCGGTTATAGAAACAACCTCGAATTTCTCAATCTTCTATTTTTGACCCAATCGTCTTCACTGACAACTGTCTCTCTTGGAGGAATCAACACCTCCTCAGATGAATTTTCTGCCTCATTTTTATCCGTCTTGTCGCAGAGGGCCTCGTCGCTACAAGAGCTTATCCTTGGAGGACGACTTAGCCCGAGTTCTCTGAAACTTGTGTCAAACTTTAGCAAACTTCGTAATCTCACCATCTCAGGGAATAGTAGTGTCCTTCAAACCAGCTTCCTCGAGCGGTGTAGCATGCTCGAGAATTTAACACATCTTTCCATGAATCTGGACGCCTCTTCGATCTTTTCCATGTCAGATTCGGTTACTCCCCAGTTATCTGGCTTTGCCGCCTTGCAGGTTCTCCAACTTGGTGGGTCCCCAGCAGAACTCTCCAAAATTCTTCAATCTGTTGCACCCCCATTCCTAAAGACTATTTTAATCACATGCGCAACCCCGAGACTTCAGCCAGGTATCTCTCCGGAGTCGATTGGACTCTGTATTAAAGAATGTGGTCGGATCTCTCCTACTCGTCGAATACAGCTACGTTTCGGAGCAACTGGACGAAATGCTTCAATAGTTTCCAACAGATCACTTTCGTCACTTCAGTCTTGCAAGTCCCTCCAAAATTTGGAGATTAGTGGAATCACGCTCCACATTAGCGACGAGATTATCCGAGACCTCTGTGAAGGTGGTGCCTGGCGAAACCTTCGATCTCTTCACCTTCCACGTGCTACACCCGACCATAGCCCATCGCTGTCGATCCTTAAAACTATTGCACAAAGCTGCCCTGATCTCCAATCACTCGTGATCAGCATCAACTTTCAAAACATGCCTTCGCTTGATTTTTCAGCTCTACCAAAGGAAAGATCGGCCTCTCGTATTCCCCATAACCTCAAGAGCCTGTCAATATTGAAAGTACCAGATCCGCGGATCGGCTCCGAAAACAATACTATTACAATGGCCATATCGGTTTCTCTCTTCATTGAATATCACTTTCCCAATCTTGAAAAAGCTCAGTTATTGAGTGATTTCTCAGCAGACACTGACTGGTGGCATAATGTGGAGAAAATGATGAAAGCCTACAAAATGGTTAGAGAGGAGACGATCTCAGAGATGCAAACTTTGACTCGCGTGTAAATTACTTCTCCTTGCAATCAAATTCTCTCTATTTTTTATATCATAAACCAGGGCCAAAGCGGTGTGATTATAAAATAATCTATCAGCAATCACGACCGAGGAACATGCGACGCGTGTATTAATCCGACTTTGATTTTAAAGGATGTGCAGACCACCGTCCGAGGAGATGGTTCGCTCTAACGATTAGCAAGTCTCGCAGCATCTGTATTGATGCTGTGACAACATTCAGCTTACTTCCGGCCACCTCGTGCCACTCGATTGGCACTTCTGCAACGGGTATTCGCAGCTGCTTCGCCAGCAGAAGGAGCTCCACATCAAATATCCAGGTAGGAAGATGCTGTGCTGGGAATATTTGTTGGGCGGCTGAGCGCGAAAAGAGCTTGAAGCCGCATTGAGTGTCTCTGATGTGACCAACGCCTACTATCCGGAGGATGGTATGGAGCCCGTACATGAGCACGTTCCGCAGGAATGTCCTCTGAAGGAAGAAAGGAAAATCAGGGAACGGTTAGTTGGCGGATCAAATGAACGAGGATGTTGCACCATGGATAACTTACTTTGACGACAGCTTCTGTTTTGACGAGATGGGCTCTACTTCCAACGACCATACCAGGAGCCTTGTTGGGCGCAATAGCATCCATGGATTTCCACAATTCTTCCAAGTCTTCTATCCTGCTGGCACCATCCGCGTCGGCCATTAAGAGACGCTCCCCCCCAGAGAACAGCATCCCATGACGTACTGCACCTCCTTTCCCAATGTTCTTCTCCAGAGTGACGACTTTAATGTCACAAGTGGAGTATGATTTCGCGAGCTTGAGGGCCGCAGCGGACGTGCCGTCGCTAGAGCCATCATCCACGACGACGATCTCGAACGTACGTTTGCCCTTCAGCGTGGGTGAGGTCAGATGTTTTATTGTTTCGGCCATCATCACCGGTAAACGTTCAGTTTCGTTGTACGCTGGCACTACAATTGTGAGGTCAACGGTGCTTGGCTCGTTGAGTCTCCTCAACGGAAGTGGAATTGATGGTGAGGACCTGGAACGGTATTTCTTCTCGGAACCGTGGGTGATTATTGGCGGGGGTGACCAGAAGACAAGAGCTGCATACAACTGACAGAAATTAGTAGACTGTTTAAGAATGACGAGACGGAGGTGGTGAAGTCAGTCCAGGGGTGTATTCCCTGACCCGATGTGTCGTCCTCGTCATGGCGTCCATTCCAGAAGAATGACCCACAACTCGAAGAACAAGGATGAAGGGCGGTCATCAAACAACATATATCGATTGGATATTCACCAATATTAGACCTCCGGAGAACAGAATCACGGCACCATAAATGAGAGATGACTGGTCCATGATACGTTGAGAAAAAAGATGTGCTCGAAACTGGTTTCTTCAGTATTTAATCCCACATGATTCGACATCGTTAATGACTCACAAATCACAACATATACAAGGAGCGACGGAGAAGAGGATTTTGAGAATAAGAAAGGAGGATAGTTTGACACGAGTACATGTCTAACGCAGGTTACAAGCCGTGAGAATTTGTTATTTGATGAAGCATGGTCAAAGTAAATCGTAATTTCGTCATGAGAGGTCTACACTGTGGTACTGAACTTTTAGCAATGAACATGTAATACAGGATGCAAGTGGCCACAGCACCAACAAAAAAACGATAGCGAAAGAAAAAGCAAAGTAAATGTATGTGTAGTAGGGTAAAAACATTGGAGAGGATTTGGGCAGTGTCATCTGCAAGCATTTACTGTCAATATCAATAGTGACTTTATGAGGGGATATTGGCGTTGATTTCTTCCAAAAGATCGGATGCAATTTTTGCATTAGAAACCTTGCAAAAGAGGTAATAAGGACAATATTTCTCAGGAAACGAGGAAAAAAGCGTACTTTTAGATTGTATGTTGTTGTGACTCCATTCTCAATAGCACTGAACCTGAGGTACCGTGGGTCTTGCGACAGAGAACACCGCATACCAGGGAATAACGTAATATTGAGCAAAAGGGTGTAAACCGCATCCTTTCGCATCACTATCAAGTCGATTAGTATACCGAAAAACTCTCAATGAGATAAAACATACCCAAACGAGCGTTGGTGCCATCAACTTGGTTGACATTCAGTTTCAGGAGGCCAGTACCTCTTTCTTTCCACTGGTTGTCGTCAAGGGAAAACAATTTCCCTCTCACCTGGTGAAGAGTCTCTTCCTCCTCCTCACCTGTCATCACTAAAGAACATGTTAATGTTGAAGGCTAAACGTTCCGAAGAGTCTTACCATCTTGCTCGGTAAGCTTCATCTTTTCCTCATCCGTCTTTATTTCCTCATCCTCATCCTTACCGGCTCGTAGTCTTGCTCCAAATGACATCTGGTCATCTTCTTGTTCATCGTCCGCTCCACTCTCCGAGCCATTGTTGGATTCTCCGAATAAACCAACGGAAGGGGTCCTTTCCAAAGAACTTCGAGAGGATCCAGGCGACCCTGCGCGTGCCCTCTTCTGGGCAGGGAGGGCAAAGCCCCGCCTGACTCCCGCATACGAAGCGAAGGAAGTTGAACTCAAAGCTGAATTACCTCTACGAGGCGGAGACTTTGCTCTGCCTAACTTGGAAGTTGAGCCAAGAATGGGGGTCTTCATACGCGACACGGAGACAAAAGGAGAAGCGGATCCAGAGAAAGCATCAAATCCTGTCCGTTTCGCTAAAGTAGGAGTGGAAGCCGATGAAGATTGGCCAAAGGTCGAGCTAGATTCTGTGGCGGGTGTTGAAGGGGCCGGGCTGCCAAAGGACGAGGTAGAGTTCCCAGATTTGGTAGTTCCGAATATATTCTGGCCCTTGACAGTGGAAAACGGTGAATTTGTGGAGG
>Ga0307509_10003338_pt1 | contig 24543 bp, 30 predicted proteins | sample 10_EM_MG_FD_202245 | JGI IMG/M metagenome (GOLD analysis project Ga0307509, IMG submission 202245) | Populus trichocarpa ectomycorrhiza microbial communities from riparian zone in the Pacific Northwest, United States - 10_EM | ecosystem: Host-associated > Plants > Roots > Unclassified | place... | reverse complement strand
TGTACAAGACGGGGCTTGTCCTCATACTGCTAACTATACTAAAAAGGTATATAGGGATAAGGGTCTGGCTAACTATGTCTTTCCCTGGGCAGCGTGTTCACCAGACCTCAATTTGATTGAGGTGGTCTGGCGACTTATCAAATCTCGAATTGACAGTTGCACTCCCCGGCCTCAAACCAACGATGTAATGCGAGATGCAATTCAGGAAGAGTGGGATAATATTTCTTCACAAGATTTGGGGCTTTTATTACAAAGTGTGCCTGAGCGTGTTCAAGCAGTTCTTGCCCCTAATGGAGGACATACTCGGTTTTAAGTCTTTTTTATTTATTATTATTTATTATTATTTTCACCATTATTATTGGAATTTCTTTCTTCTTCCACTTTATGTATTCTTGAAATTGGATACTCCCTGTACTGAGTCCGTTTGCTTATGTCTTGGTTTTTCTTTTACACAGCTTCTTTTAAGTTTACCGTAATGTTCTTTGTTTATTTTTATTTTTATTATTACTATTATTATTGTGAAGTGTGTTATTATTCTAAGAGCCTGTTTAGCTGCAACAGTTCTGTTCCGTTGGGCGACCGTTTCTGGTGTGAAAAGGACCTTCTCTCCGTTTTGAAATGGAAGGACAAAGGGCTATTTCTATGGGAGAACAGAACGGAACAGTTGTAGCCAAACAGGCTCTAATACTTTCGTTTATATCATATACTTAGCCCAATTATGCGTATTATTTCTTTCTCTTTTCTTTTATCTAAGCTTATCTGGTACTTTCTTTATATAGTCTAAGTATTTATATCTACTCCCAAATGTCACACTCTTCCATTGCTTCTAAGAAACACACCCTGGCTCTGTACCACAAATTTATGCCTGTTCCTTGTACAGGCGTCTAGCGGCTCGAGACGTTTCCAGCTACCCGTAATGTCCTAACCTTTGTGAACCCAACTGCTATTGCATGCGAGCAAAAAATCAGCCCTGGCCTCAGGGCCTTGGTGGATTCAATAGCAGTTGTCTGCACAAACATCAGGACATTACGAGTGCTGTGCAATATCCGTTAATCCGCAAGTTCCAAACCCCAAGTAGTTTATTACCGGTTGGGGGAAGCTATCCTCCAAATGCCATTAATCTATTTTCGTCTTAAGGAAAGATAATTTCCAGCTCGCGTCATTTTGTTAACCAGATCTCTTGGAGGCAGCACGAGCCGGGACTACCAAATGCATGTTGGAGGTGTCAGGGGAAAGTAGATGGCATCCAGGTGCCCTTTGTAACGCCACGATTTTACCGTATACAAGTAACACCCTGAATTTGGGATGGCTGAAAATTGCATAACCACTTTTGGGGGATCTGTGGGATAATGATGTCCATAAGTTGAAGAGGCCGCCCAAATTTTAAAACTTGAAGGTCGCGCAAACATTCTGTTAGACTACAACTACTTTGACTTCCTGAATACCAATAAGACATTCGAAAGTTTAATGTAATTCGACGTCGGTTCGGGGGGATAAGATGGAAGAACTAATCTTACTACAAGCTCCTTGTTCAAAATGTGAATACAGCACAATCTATTCTATGTGGATAATACTTTGCAAGTACGAAGGGGGTTGCGAGGCACGCTTAGCGAGGAGGTGAAGAAGGGATTGGTAGGAGTTGCGGTTCTTAATTCTTCTAAGCCAGATGGGCAGCAGCACCTTATGTATAGCAAAGTGCACATCTATATGCGCAAGGGAAATATAGGAAAAACAATGTAAGAAACATAAGTGCCACCATGTTTGACCCTGTAATCCAACCAACTAAATCCCAAATAATGTGCATGAAAACAAAAGGGGGTGGAGCGATTATTAGAAATATCATGACCAAGAATGGTGCATAAGAGATGCATAAACAACCGTAAGATCCTAAACACCTGATTGGAAAGCACATGTTGAATCCCGAGATATTATCCTGAAATAAACAATAAAACACCATAATATATATCTTAGCTTTAGTAATGTAAGCGGTGGACAGGCGGAGCCGAAACACAAACTAAGTAAAGCAATACACGGTAGTGTGTTGAATATACATAGGAAATATACAAGAAGAATTTCAACACATCCCCACATTATCTACAGCCCAATAAAGTAACGATTCGCTGACGCGCAGATTTTGCCAAGATTTTAGTGCATATATCAGCAAGATTGTTAACTGATTCAACCTTTAGGAGAATGGACAAGGTGGCTTCCAGAGCGTCGCGCGTGATGAAGAAGTCGACAGCGATATGCTTTGTTCGAAGGTTGATCTGAGGGTTGGCAGCCAAGAAATTTGCACCGGTATTATCAACGTGCATAGCGATTGGAACATGAAAGCGAGGCTCGGCGAGGCCTTGCAGAAGCCATCCAATATGGTGGGTACCGTACGACATGGCAACGAATTCTGCTTCGGTAGTTGATTTGGCAACAGAGGCTTGTTTCTTTGCGAGCCATGAGACACAACAGTTATTGAATAGAACAATGTAACCACAGGTGGATCTTCTGGTATCATGACAGCCAGCAAGGTCTGCGTCAACATAAACATCGATAGCGTTCGTTGTTGTGTACGGGTAAAATAGGCCAAGGTTTCGCGTTCCGTTAACATATCTAAAGATGTGTTTAGCAGCCTCTATATGTCCGTCGGTAGGGGAAGAAGAAAATTGTGGTAGAAATGAAATCGGATATGCTAGATCGGGTCTTGTGCCAGTAACGAGGTATCTGAGGGAACCTATCGTTGATTGGTATGTGGTAACTTGGTCTTTTCATTGTTCCGTAATCCCTTTCGTAAGTGCAATGCCTTTTGGTAAGGGGATGGATAGCGTGTTCGAATTGTCCATTCCAAATCGAGAGAGGATTGTACCCATGTATCGTTCCTGGGTAAGAGCAATACCGTCTGATGTATACGTGATATGTAGGCTGAGTAGAAATGAGGCTTCCCCGAGGTCCGAGATCTCAAATGCCCTTTTCAGGCCATTGATGAGAGTAGTCAGGTGGGAGGTATCGGCCGAGTATATTGCAATGTTGTCCACATAAGCGATATGTAGCATTCACACTTGTTGTGGATAAACATGCAGGGGTCTTGATGTGATGTGGTAAAATCTTTGGAGGGCAAGAATTTAGCGAAGAGAGCATACCATTCGTTCGCAGATTGCCTAAGTCCATATATGCATCGGTTAAGTTTCCATACTTTGTCTCCCTCACTGAACCCTGGTGGCGGTCGCATGTAAACTTCTTGTTTCAATTTACCGTAAAGGACGGCACATTTGACGTCGAACTGTCACGGTCGCCATTGGGTTCTCGCGCATATCGCAATCAGTAGTCTGAGTGATTCGTACCGAATAACTGGGGCAAAGGTGTCTTCAAAGTCGAAGCCAGGTGCGTGAGAAAATCCTTTTCGCAACGGCTCTTGCTCGAAATCTTTCCAAGGTACCGTCAGCATTCTTTTTGGTTTTGAATACCCACTTCCTTCCGACAATGTTCCGTCCTATTGGTTTAATGACAACGTCAATGGTTTTATTCTTCTTTAGTGCAATAATCTCATGGTTCATGGCCGGTATCCATTCTCCCTTAAGCGAGCTATTTACAGCTTGGTGATAGGTAGTAGGGTCCTGGTCCGGTATCTCACTAGTAGCATGTTGTACTCGGTGTCCAAGTTGCTTTTTGTAGATGATTCACAATTGTGTTGAGATTCTTCCAGAACGCCGGGATGGTACAGGTATTTCCTCAGTAGGGTCAACAGGTGCTGGTGGCATATCCTGTGGTTGTTCCTCAGGCAAAGGCGAGAGAGGGGTAGCTGGAGGTTTGGGTGGTTCTGAAAATCTGTTTTGTAGTAAAGAACATTCCTTAGATGTTGGTGGGTTAATTTGTCTGTTCCGGTCCTGGTCTGTTTCCTTTTCAACCTGAATGGTAGGTAATGGACGGGATAGGGAGTAGACCATAGCCTAAGTTTCCTTGGAACGTAACGGTTCCATGGTAGTAGTTCCAAGCGATCCTATTGTCTTAGTAGTCCAATGCATTTGTCGAGTTTCGGTGACTTTATGCTGCGAAGGGATGTAGATTCTATATATTTTATCAGAAGAGTTATAACCGATAAGATATCCTTCGATAGCCCGCGGCATTAGTTTCGTTCCAGGTTGACGTTTCTCCTCGGGTAGATGAACGAACCATTTGGTCCCGTATGGGCGGAGATGGTAGATCGACGGTTTCTTGTTGTAGAGAGATTCATAGGGCATCGATTTTCCTATGGATCGGTTAGGGAGTCTGTTTCGAAGGTAGACCGCAGTTGCGATACTTTCTGCCCATAAAGCTAAGGGTAAGCCAGTCAACAAAGACCGAGCAGCAGTCATAATGGTTCGATTGTATCGTTCGGCAACACCATTTGATTCATGTGAATAGGCAGGAGAGAGGTTGTGTACTATGCCTTACTTGTCTAACAATGTTAACATGGCAGCATTGACGTATTCTCCTCCATTATCTGTTCTGAATCTTTTGATTATGGCGTTATCTTGACCGTAGTTTGCATAGATGAAACTGGTGAACACTGTGACTGTGTAATATTTGGCATGGATGGGATATATCCAAGCGTATCGTGTGCAGTCATCTATGAAGATAACATAATAGTTGGATTTGCCAAAGGAGGTTTTGGAGAATTTTCAGCTAAGGGCAGAGTGAATTAATTCGAATGGTGTATCTGAGCGTATGTCGGTAATTGATGTAGGCTTTGGCTTTATGCTTTTGGAAGTGATACATGTTTCGCATTGGCAGTCTTTCGGAACTTTGGGGAGGTTCATAGCGTCGGAGTAGTTGTTGCTTTTGAGATGGTCAGGTGAGGGATATCCAAGGGCTTCGTGCCACTGTTGGTAAGTCATCTGTTTTGCCGACTCTTGCTCTTCTTGCACAACATGATCTTGTCCGTCAAGCTTTCCCCAGATAACCTCTGTTTTATTTTCCCTAAAAATATACATATCCTTTCCGGAACTAGCCAAAGAAAATCCCTTCCCAAAAGAAACAATTGCGCCCCAAGATAACAAACTGCAAGAATCCAAACTATGAACCCAAAGAACACCTTCAAGGTATACAGAAGAACCATGACCAATAGATGTTTTGGCCAAGATCACAACAGTTCCACGGCCGCATGTCTCAATAACAGAGTCATCGCCTAACCTAACGGTGCCTTTCACAGTCTCAAAGTTTATAAAAAGGTCTAAGTTGTTTGTCATGTGTGAGCTTGCGCCTGTTTCTATAACCCATCGACAATAGGAGGAGATTTTGGTAGTAGTTCGGATGGAGGATAACGTACTGACCGGTTCAGGAGTTTCTTCTTTTCCGATCTTTGCTGTGTTAACGGTACTCTTTGCTTTATTTTTTCAGATTGGCGGCCTTGAGTTTTACACCCTCATTCCAGGTATGGCCATCGCTGCGAGCAGTTAGGTAGTGCTTTTTGCAGTAGGAGCATTCCTTAGGTAAGGCCGTTGGTCCCTTGCGGGAGTGTTCTCTTCGTAGTTCCTTTCCTTTTCCTTTAACATCAGCGGTTTTATACGCTTTGTTATCCGCGGAGTGAATAGCAGTAGGAATTTTCAAGTCCATCAGTTTATTGTAGACGTGATCGTAGGTAAGGTCCTCCTTGGTTTGGAGGTTATCAACAATATTATTCATTGATTCTGGAAGAGAACCGAGGAGGAAGGCTGCTTTAGCCTGGGGTGACTCGAACACAGTTTGAAAGACAAACGGTAGGGTGTATCGATGGGTAGAGGAGGTAGTTGAGCATCGGAGGTATAATCGATTCCATAAGATATCGTACTTATTGATATGATTGGAAAGCAGATCCAGTATATCATACTTGGTATCGAAAACAGAATTGGGTTGGTCGAAGAAAGATGAAGTGCTCCCTCTGGCAAATATGTCCTCGAGACCGGTCCATATTTTAGGAGGGGCTTTATGGGTAGCGAGGAGGATGAGCCATTGCGACTCTACGGTTTGGCTGAAGTATGTCGCGGCATACTGGGGGCGATCAATAAAGTTATCATTGTCGTCTTCGGCATAATGGTCAATCGTTTCTTCACCTAACACAATATTCCAACAGGTAAAAAGTTCAAGAACATATTGAGAAATCTCTTTCCAAGCATGGTAGTTTTCGATTCTGGTAAGCTTTGGGATCAAGCGTAGTTTGTAGTTGGGAGCGACCGAGTTCTTGGAACTTTGAATGTGTTTGTCGGCGGCCGGAGTAGATGTTTTACCGGCCGGAGGTGGAGGTGAGGATTCAGGCGATTTGGCTGGTCGTTTGGAACCAGAACGAGCAGGATGACGGGAGGATTCACCAGCAGCTGTGGTAGAACTTGTAGCAGGACAAGAGGCCACTCTAACAGTGTCTTTGGTTTCTGACTCAGAGTCGCGAAGTTGTCTGCTAGCTGCTGCATTTGTCATTTTGGGGATGTTTAGGTGTGAAAAATCCTCCAAAAAGGATATGGACCTGTCGGAACACTTCTCTCAGTCTTTTAGTATTTTGTGACAACCTTTAGCCGTTCCAATTGCAGCAAGCGCGCTCGAAGTTAGCCCCCTCCTCGCTTGAAGCAAAGTGTTGTTAAGTGCAAAACTAGTCAGCACCAGATGTCCACTACTACGCAGACTGAGCGTGGTTGTTGAGGGGAGAAAGGAAGTTGCGTGGTAACGGGAGATCGCGTCCTTTTAACGTGAGGAAATGGGGTTGCGCCGAGCCGAATCCCGAGAATTTTCCGTTCCCACAACAATGGTTGCTAAGGTACAGGTAGCGGTAGGTATACGATTGTGGTTCCTCGCTATTGGAGGTGGAAGCGTGTCAGCGTATTTCTTATAGAGTAAGGAGAGCGCCGGGCTCATAACCTGTTCAAAATGTGAATACAGCACAATCTATTCTGTGTGGATAATACTTGGCAAGTACGAAGGGGGTTGCGAGGCACGCTTAGCGAGGAGGTGAAGAAGGGATTGGTAGGAGTTTCGGTTCTTAATTCTTCTAACCCAGGTGGGCGGTAGCATCTTATTTATCGAAAAGTGCACGTCCATATGCGCAAGGGAAATATAGGAAAAACAATGTAAGAAACATAAGTGCGAACATGTTTGACCATGAAATCCAACCAAGTAAATCCCAAATAATGTGCATGAAAACAAAAGGGTGTGGAGCGATTATTAGAAATATCATGACTATGAATGGTGCATAAGAGATGCATAAACAACCGTAAAATCCTAAACACCTGATTGGAAAGCACATGTTAAATCCCGAGATATTATCCTGAAATAAACAATAAAACACCATAATATATATCCTTGCTGTAGTAATGTAAGCGGTGGACAGGCGGAGCCGAAACACAAACTGAGTAAAGCAACACACGGTAACGTATCCGACCGAGAAGCGGGTCACGACAGGGAAACGGGCCACACCAGCACAACCAAGTCCCTTGTCAAATAGGAAAGATATTACTACCACCAAAAGATGAATGAAAAGAAGAATAAAATAAATGTGATATTAGAGAGTCGATGAGAATAAACTAGGCAAGTTGAGACAAAAAAAGAGAAAAAGACTCCTCAGGACGGATTCGGACCGGAAATTATGAACTATATACTCTGTTTAGAAAATATTCACAGAGTACGAAGGCAATGGAGATTGCTCACCCAAAATGGAATAATAGAGGACTCTACTATCATGTGCTGAGGGAATTACTGTTGATTGGATGAAGGAGAGGCCGTGTGGAAAGCTCAAGAGGACCGGAGGAAGAGGGAACTATGGTGTATGCCTCGCTTGCACTGGAAGTATCCCCCGGCGATAAGTCTTCGGGTATACGGGCTAAATTCTTGCCTTTCCCACTGGAGGGCCCATTGACTCCCATTGTTAGAAGCTCTTGCTTCACCTTTGTAGCCTTTCTCTCTAGCTTTTTTGCTCCTACAGCCTCTTTCTGAAGCCGAAGGTTCCGAGCCTTATCCAAGTCAGACCGAGATACCAAAACAGCCTTACTGATAAGCCACCGGTCAAATTTGCTCTTTTTAGAAGCAGAGGCAATCTTGCGCACAGTTTCCTCTGCAATAGTTGCTGCTGCTAAGGCTGTACCTGCGGTAGTTGCAAGTGCGACTCCAATCCTCTTGACTACATGAATGTCATGAGAGACTACTAAGAGGTTTTTAAACTGTGCAACCTGTTTTGTAGTCTCGGGTGGGGAGTAGGCAGAGCTGGGTGAAGAGTGAGTTGAGGTGGAAGAGATGGAGGCAGTAGGGCGAGCTGAGGGAAGAAGCATGGTGTGTGGCGATATTTGAGTAGTTGAGGAGGTGGAGGGGGAGGATTTATCGATAATTTCAAGAACTCGGGCACGGCGCAATTGGTAAATACCAGTAGCACCAAATGCAGCCTTGATATTAACAATAGTCAAGGCCTTTTGGCGTGCTCTTTGGCAAAGTGGAAAGAAGTCTCCCTTACTAATCGTCTGATATGGGTACGCTCTACCCCAGTCATCAACCTCATTGCTATAGTACCGTCCTAATGGACCAAAGATTCCAATATCCAAAGGCTGGAGAAGGTGGGTAGAGTGGGGCACAAAACATAAGAGTCGGATCTCATGAGTAGCGCAGAATGTAATGAACTCCAGGGTAAAATGTGAAGAGTGCCAATCAATGATTAAAAGCCGGGGATGACCAGTAGGGGAATGGGTATTAGGCTCAAAATGGTCGGCCAACCACAGTAGCCCCACCTTATCATTTGTCCACCCAGTTTTAGAGAGAGCAAAGGCTGCTGGATCTCTGTTCTCATAGTCATGGTTGCCCATAGTATGTGCTGCTCCTTTATAAATATACTAAGGAGCAAGAACCTTCCCAGTCGCAGAAATAGTTTCCATTAAAGTGACCCATTCTCTGTTTCCTGAATGCCTAATCCTAGGATTCCATCGCCTAGCACCACAGACAACCTTCCCTTTCTTTGCTACCCCGAGTGCAAACCCTTTTTCGTCCGCATTCCAGACATCCTCTACCGGGATGTGATATCTGCTCCTAACCTCCCCTAGCCGATTAAAAAAACTCTGAATGCCTTCTGGCCTTCCTGCCACTTCCCTCTCCTGGTCACTTCGACCGGCAAAGCGACAGGCAATAGTAGCGTGCCGATCTAGAAATCTGGTAATCCAGTGTTGACCGGGGATAGTGGTAGTGGCAGTGGCCCGCTTCCGTAGCAAACCAGCAACCATCTCATGCAAGTGTCTAAGCCTTGGTGCAATTCTAATCTTATCCAATCGCTGAGTCCATTTGCCCAATTCAATCTCTTCCTCCTCGGTCAGCAGCTGATGTGTTACATGGGCTTGGTTTCGTGGTTTTGCCTTCTCAAAAAATCAATTCCCCAATGTGGTCTTGGAGACCCCATACGTTCGAGCTGCACTCCTAATACTGACAGGGTTTGGCTGGTTGAGTGCTTCAATAGCCTTATCCAGGCGAGTTTTGTATTCGGAATCCGATCGAGGCTTTACTTTTGGCATCCTGTGTGGTGGTATTGCATATGTTCGTTGACAAACGGGGAAGAGGGTTGATATGGGGTGGCCCGTTGCTACGTCATGACCCGTTTCCAGGTCGGATACGTTAGTGTGTTGAATATACATAGGAAATATACAAAAGAATTTCAACACTCCTGATCGCCAGCACCAGATCTGTTGAGTTGATGGTTGTCATGCTAAAATACGGCCCGTTTACCCAACCGGCTGCAGTAGTTCTAAAATTTAGGTGATAAAACTAAGCGATGGCAATGTCAAGGCGCACAATTTTCCGATAAACGATGCGAAAGTGTTTACCTAATTTTCTACCGTCTTAAATTTTTGTAACCGGGCGGTGGGAACGTGGCATTGCCACGGAGGTGTGTTGGGAAATCCTATTACAAGACACTTCTCTGAGAGGGTTCGCCAAGGTAGGCACAATTAAACACTATCTACTTGCCCGTACCCCACCAACCGTCTGGCCCCCCTAAACGGTCGGCACCGTCTAGACGTGCTAGACGGCCGGCTATAGGTAAACAGACCCTAAGAGCAAATTTATCGGAGCGAGGTAATAGTACTTCTGATTCCCCACCCGTCTGTTGTCGTCTTTCCCTGATATTCCAGTCGGTACTTGTATCCGCTACCGTTGCCAGCACAAAACGACCCACCCGCCAACAAACAACCTAGTGTGAAATATAAGCTATCATAGCCCCTTGAAAGTGCCAGAAGAGGTGGAACACAGGAGTTTAACACTTTCTATTGGGCTTTCGGCAAAAATATCATCAGCAGACGAGAAAATAAATTAAATTTGCTATTAACCGGTGATGAAGTCACCACATGAATTCCCGACAAACGCCCACCCAATGACCATTTACCCGCAACCCGCCCAACCCTAATCTATTAGTACAGAAACGCAGACCTCCGCAGCTAAAATTTACAATATAAGAAACCCCCTCAGACGCAAGTCATACAATTTCAACCGACATTCCAAAGCATCGTAACCCAGCGAATTGTCTTTGACGTCGTAAGCCGAAAATTTCATACCACTCCATGCGCTCGTCCTTCCTGATGCGCCATCTATTTCTCCTCTCCTCTATATTCCCTTTACCTTTATCACTGGTAATACTTCCTCAATCTAACTTGTCCTCGCCCACAGCAGTATGAGTGCTATCGGAGGTTGGTATTCAATCCAAGGTTTCAATTTCCTCCGAAGCTAGAGCAGCCGCTAGCGTTTGGGTCCCGGTTCGGGTCCTAGCTAGTACTAGGATTCCGGCGAGGATCATAGCCAGCTTTAGGATTATCGTCGGGACTCCAGGTATCATAAGGATTATGGTGATGATTCCACCCACCATCAGGGTTTCGCTCGGTGCTAGGATTCTGCAATGAACCGCTCGTTGCGCAACTTGGATCTCTGCCGTCTCCGCCGCCACAGAGGATGGGCACGCCGCTGTGCGCATTTTTGGAAATGCGTCTTGCGTGGTGATTTGGCCCTGGGGTTTATTTGAAGTTGTTTCCTCGATGGCAGCTTGGCATTGCGAGAGCGCCTCCATGATGCCTAGGATTCGATATGCAACTCTCGTTAGCAACACACTCATATGGAAGTGGGGTCTTCCATTCGGGATGCTAGCTTGGGAATATGTTGGTGGAATACCGGAAACCTGCTCCATTCCCTGTGCCCTGGAGCCCGTGGAATAATGGGCTTGGACATCGTGAGACATTGGTTCAGATCTCTGGTGCTCCGTGCCGATTGCCGAGCTCTCAGCCGAGCCTGCATCTGATCGTGTTATTATTAAAGCGTCAATTACAGCTTTCTGAGAGTAAACTCATCACCTCTTTGCGATCTCGGATTCATCCTTGAGCCTACATCTCCTGGGATACACTTAGTATCATCCGGTGTAGGTCGGTCTCTTTTGATTCTTCTGTTCTCCGGCCTGTCGTTTGGAGCTGGTCTGTTTTTGCGCTTCCTGCTAGGGGTGCTCTCATTCCGGTTTGGTGTTGTCCCACCTCCATCTTCTTCGCTGCGTTCATCACTGCACTCCAAGCCCGCCAACCACCCATGGCTCAGTGCATCTGCCGCAGTAGGGCGATCCCCGGGTTTGATAGCCAGCATGGACTTAAGCAATGTGATTCTATCATCGTCAATTGGGGGCGATAACTCTTTGAGCCTCTCTTCGGGAAAGGGGTGGTTCCCGAAAAAGTAACCGTATAATGAAAACTCCGAGGTGAATAACTTTGTCCCTACAAGTAACTCATATACCACACATGCGAGTGACCAAATGTCAACAGAATTTGTATAGTCCGAGGTTTCGCTATTGGAGTCCAACCCCAGAACTTCAGGGGCGGTGTACGATGGAGTTGACACTTGGGTGTGGAGGGTTGTGGTAGCTGGAACCTGGATCCATTTCGACGCCCCGAAATCCGCGATTTTTACACACACGGGAGACATGGAAACTACCAAGATGTTCTTGGATTCGTCAGTATTCTGGAGTGGGGCATGGCCAAACGAGGTGCCCGGCGGAAAGGACAATACCGCTGGCTTTATATCTCGGTGAGTTATCCCCTCCTGATGCATTACCTCGACACCTTCCAGTAGCTGCTTTAAAATAATTCTAGCGGTTTCCTGTGGCAGCGGGGCCAGTGGGTTAATATGCTTGGTGAGATCGCCTTCCTTAAGATATTCCATCGCAATGTACAGAGTCTCGGACTCCTCGAACCATCCCAGGAACACCACAAATAATGACGGATGCTAAAACTGGCCGTTAGAACATAACACAATAAGACAAGCCCGTGAAGGTAGCAAGCCGGGGGAAAGAGCACAAACCTTCGCCAATTTGGCCATCACAAGGAGCTCCCTAGAATAATCGAGCCTGCTGGCCTGCCTCTTCTTAATTGTCTTTACTGCGCGATAGTGGCCTGTAGCATCCTGGATCTCCTTATGGACACTGCCAAAGCCCCCTTCCCCGAGTTCTCCACAATTACGCCAATCCTCCTGGATTTTCCCGTTTCCATTTTCCGCTTTCTCGGCAGACCTTGTGTGTCTGACCGAACCCTGAAGGAATTCTGTTTCAAGTTTATGCCGTGAAATTAAATCGGATTGAGTCTCGTCCATGCCGTGAGTTTCTGGCTCTTCCATCCGGAACTTATCCCGAACTATCCGAAATAGTGTATGTGTGCAGGACAAGAATGACAGCGACGATGTGGGTGAAGATCTGTGAAGCAAGCCAAGAGCTGCCGGTAGTAAGGAAGGAACGTAAGTCAACTTATTTCTCTCATGAGGGAACGTACTCGCCAAGGTTATTGTATAGTAACTTACATCGGTTATGTGGTCAAAACTCAACTTCCCGTTGATGGTGACACGCCAGGGCAAGCGCCTCAAAAAGGGGGAAAGCACTGGACCTTTAAAACTATTAGCAACCAAAACTGATTATCCGGCGAGAGCGTTCTCATCGTTACCAGGTCCCTCCTTGGGCCGAATATTGGTGAGGACTCCTGGAAAAAGATAGTTGGGGGAGGTGTTCTTGGCAAAGGCGAGTCAGTATTCGAGTACCCTCGGCGTCAGCGGCGGCACCTCGTCAACAATCGTCCTTAGCTAACAAGTGAAAAGTAACACAGCTTAGTACTAGAAAAAATAAGAAAAATAATTATTCTGCAAGACAAACTTGGGGAAGAATAAGTGTGCGGGGGAAAAAAAATACTGAATGAAATTCGATGCTGCGGTTGATGGAGTAGGTAGCAGTGGATGAGGAATAATTTCTAGCCTCAAGCGGAAACAGCTTGACTTTTATGATATTTCCTGTCATCTCCTTGTGTCCGCGCCCCTCGAGCTATGGATAATATTATCAAAAAATCAAAATAATTGGGAATGACGCTAAGCGGTCTAGAATTTCCGGCTCTGGGTTAGGGGGCACAGTGAGAAGGCTCTCCTTCAGCACTCACTTGAGACACAGACCTTAATAGGAGAGGCAACTCCAACGTCCAAGCACTTCCTCTCGCTTCTCATTTCCCGCACTTCCGCCTCTTTCCCAACTGATCCCCCCTCTTTTTTCCCAAGCCACTACGTTTGTCAGTTCCTCGCTTTTCACCGTTTTATCAATTGGTTCCCCTCCCCCAAAGAAGGGCGGGAACCAAGGCAGTTGGCGGAAGATCTCTCTATCAATTAGCCCCCTTTCTTTTTTTTCTTCTAGCCGTGGCACTTCCATCTCAGTTCCTAGCTTCATCTTGTTATCGATTAGCAAACCGCCGAGATGGTATGCAGGCTGTATGACGCATAATACTACTCGAGTACCAAAGGCTTCGAAGGTTTCGGGGACGGTCTCTACACGTGTCATATCGTACAAATTCGAAAAAAAAGCCAGTATGCAGGCGCAAGGATTATCACACCCCGATTGGCCAGCACAAGTGAGCCCTGGCCCGCGATTGGCCACAATCCTTGCACCTGCATACCGACTTTTCCGCAAGTACGTGTACTCACGCGGCCGGATTGAAATCAGAAGGCCTATTTTTGGACTAGTGCTTGTCGGGTGACAGCTAACCACATAATATAAGTTTTCCAAACTCGATATGCAGCCAAGACTGCCATGAATGCAGTGCTACAAGTATGGTGGGATTTTCCACCGAGTGTGGCGAGTTTATACCGTACCGTAAAAACTCGTGAAATCCACTATCTCCGTGCTGTCACGAATATCCCTGTAAATCGCGACATCAGCCCAAGATAGGTTTAGCTGGCCAAGGTAACAAGATCCAGCACAGCCAGATGACTCAGGCTATACCGTGTCAGGAAAGCACTAACCCTTCTTAAGAACTTTTGACTTAGAATCTGGAGATTAGGGGCCGACGGAGATAGTGGATTTCACGAGTTTTTACGGTATATGGTTAACTATCACTAAACATGCACTAGTCCAAAATAGGCCCTTCTGATTTCAATCCGGCCGCGTGAGTACCGTATTTTTTCGTGTTATCCGGTTTTTCGCCAAGACCGGGCGTTGCTTTGTGTGGGCGGTGCCTGGAGTCTGAAATAGGTTCCCGAAATGCTCCTAGTTCCCATAGTAACTAAGGGTGGGTTTTAGGTGTCCTGTACTTCACCCCTTAGTGCGTGGCGCCTGTTTGATCACCATCCTAACCCTTGCAGAAGGTGATGGTGACACACTCAGCCGCATAGAAGTAGACACCTGAAATCCACACCTCAGTTACTATGAGAATTGGGGCAATCGAAGGGGCCATTTTAGACTCCAGGCACCGCCCAACCTTAAGTAACGCCCGGTCTTGGCGAAAAACCGGATAACACGAAAAAATACGGTACAGTACTCGGTATCAAGGGTAGGTCGGGCGCGGTGCCACGAAATGTCTGTGTTTATTTCATACCCCGGGGGTGCGCCCGGCTTTTGTCTACCCCCAAGTACTTGTACTCGGGTACGAGGGTAATTGGGGCCCGGTAACACGAACACACTCGCGCAGCGTATTACTCGAGAAAACGCAGCGAAAGTGCTTGTGTCACTGGTCCCGACTTTTTGCCACCACCAAAAAATTCTCATACTCGTACTGTCTGATTCTATTAACTGGATGAGGTAACGCAGCAGCAACACGACAGCGCCCAAAGGGCCCCCACACCTCCCTCCTTCCATTGCGAGACCCCCCTTTCCTTTTTTTCCCCGGTTCCCACCCATCCACCCACCCATCTTTTGATTTATTTATTTCGAGACTCCCTTTCCATTTTTCCCCAGCTCCCGCGCATCGATCTTTTGATTTATTGATTTGGAGATTTCCCTTTCTTTTTTTTCCCGGATCCCACCCATCCACCGTTTGATTTTCTTTTTTTCCCCGGTCCTCACACACCCACCTTTTGATTTTTCATTCCTTTTCCCGCCTCCCACACATGCATCCTTTGGTTTATCGATTTATCCATTCCCCCCTCCCGCCGGCTCCCACACACCCACCCCCTGGTTTATTGATTTCCATCCCTTCGTCTGTATTCAGGACCTCGCGCTAAGTACGGGCACAGCTGGTAGTGGAAGTGATCGGTTGGTGAAGTAACTAAAGAGAGCAAAGTTAGGAATAATTGTGACAACTATGATGTAAGAAGCATATGATGAACATGAAGGGTGGTACCGGTATCCCCTTCACTGCTGAGATAGCTTATTTGGGTAATCGTGATAGGAAGAACAACTTCGTGCTTCAGAAGCGGTGTAGTGCTCAGAATAGTGCCAAACGAGTACTGGTCAGCATGGTCATGATGGAAACCTGGCTGGCTGCGTAGATTTGCTCCCAACTACCGTATGGTACAAGTACGAGTACTTCGCCTAATTTTAATTTATCTTGATGGGTTGTCTATCGTTACCCTTCCTGTCCTTTCTATCCTATTAGTGCAACGCTAAAAGGTTCGGAAATTCGGGCACGAACGAAGGGATTTCCATTTTTTCCCGCTCCCACACCCAAACGTTCTGGATCGCTACCGCCTGTGCTGTATGGTCCATGTGAGCTACCACACCAAAACCACTGAAACTGGACCCTACTTCGTAGCATCATACAGCCTATGTGCCATCTCGATGGGTCATCACTTCTCACTCCATCTGCCCGACCGCAGCTCCCCGACTGCCCAATTAACCGGCAGGGAGTGGAACCATTCCCCCCTTCGCCCCCTCCTCGCCCTAGCCACATTTTCCCCTCTACCCCCCCACCACATCCAATTTCCCCACTCACGAGCGACCGCCCAACACCTCCCGATAAGGTGACCCAGCAGGCCGGTATCCTAAACGGCGCGCGTCAATAGCCCATCAACAAAAGTCTACTCCACCCAAACAAAAGCCAACAACAGGTGGGGAGAAAACATGTACCCGCCACGGAAGCTAATAGCGGCTAATCTACATAAGACACCCTCCCGAGCCTACCAAAACTTTAAATCCTGATATCTCCATGGGGACTTGAGATATTTCTATTTTCACTCGATTCATGTGTAGAGAATCGCCTACTCTATCACCCAATTTGGTCATAATTCTCATTAGACTAGTGGTTGACAATCCTCTGGTGTTTGAAGATGGATATTATTTTCTCGGCAAAGCACTTGGGCTACAGAGTTCCCCACCATTCACCATACAGTCCGGGAGCCTGCTCGCCGGTGGTAATAATGTGGGAGGTATGCCGGATAGGTGGTACCCTAATTCAGCTAAATTGGTTGAGCTCGGTTGTCGTGAGTTATGAATTTTCGGCAGTCTCTGATTGTTGTTTCTTGGGCCGCCTAAAAGAGTACCGATTAAGTTGAACCTCGCTATCCACGATGGCCAAATTTCACAAGTTTCACCCGTGACAGAGAAGTATCATAAACTCCTAAGCAGAGGGGTATCCTAGATAACAGAGAGCATGAAAAGAAAAATAGAGAACCTCGGACCGTGTTATAGGCATTATAGGTATTGTGCGTGGACAAAATTAAGCGAAGACAATTCTTCGGTTAATTTTGTCCACGCACAATACCAAACTAACTAACAGCAACCCCCACTAATATCTAGAATTGTCTCCGGTAGTCTACTTTATATAGAGACCAGGTTTCCTCCCGTGTCTCAATCGTCCTTCCGGTCGGTTTACACAGTCTCTCCTTGCACTTCCCTCTCTTAGATTTTTTTTTGCTCACAGCCTGGGTTTCTGGCCCTGCATTCCTTCCCCTTTCGGTATCGTTTTTCCCGCAGTTATGGGGGGGGGATCGGGCTCAGCAGATGAAGTTTCTATAGAGACCTGGGCGGCATTTCCTAGAATATCGGTATAATATGAATCCGAAACTTTCCTTTTCTTGGCTCAACGAGTGAAATTGTATGACTCTCCGGAGCGTCAGAGCGATCAGGGATAGTGAGGCGCAACAGCACAGCCACATCTCAGTCTCTCGGACCTCACTCTCCTGAAAAACCCCCCGTCCCCGATGAACTTCCGTGAGTTCTAAATTGTTTTGCACCAGAACCTAATGTGCTGTCCCTGATAATTCGCGGTCCCGGAAAGATGCCTTGGATTTTGGCCATCCGGGACAGTCAGGTGCGGCGCCATTCCGACAGACTATTCTTGAAAATAGTAGTGGCTAGGCAGGGCACAAGCACCTGTGCAGTATTTGTGGATGGTTCGGGGATTCGTTACCGGCATTTAAGCTCATGACGTTGGAAGGTCAGAAGTGAAATGCTAACCTTAGCCCCTCTCGTTTCAATTTCCACCTCTCATTTCTCTGTCTAAAGTTTTTTTCCAGCCGTCCGTTTCCACAGCTCTTGCCTATGGGAAGGTATTGTCCCTTAGCGAGGGTAACCGAACATCTGTTGTTGCAAAGTTCCACCACATAGAATTGCAACTGTCACCACTCATAGATTAAGGCTTGGTAAATGCTTAGTCAACAAAGGCTGAGCGAAAGTAATGGAGCACCCCCCCCCCCTCTGATGAAAATCACACATATCGGTAATACAGGGTACTAAATGTGTTGCTTTACTGATAATGGAGTATCTTATGTTTAATTCTTCTATTTTCTCGACTATTGCAATACCATTCTCAGCCTTTTGCTTAATACCTGCTGGGTACACAGACATATCACAGTATCCCGCAATCACCAATACTTATGACCACTGGCTGTATATATTTAGGACGGTTTATTAGGCCCCCGGTAGCCCACATTAGCGCTAGTTGCCAGGCCATGGCTTACCATCGCAAGCCGTGATCACAGATAATCCAAGTGGTTGGCTCCCTAGCCAGTATGTCTCTTTTTTCCTTTCCCCGCTCCCGGTAGTATTTTTCTCAATGTTTTCTTTCTTTATCCTATGCAACGTCTCTCCTCTCGGGGGCTCTTCCAACCTCTAACCTGTGCCACGAGAAAAATATGGTATGTATTAAGGTATTGGTTCGTTGCCCCGCAGATGTTTAGTACCGGGGGTGACGAGCTCTTTCGCACCTCATCTGTCTACTAGACGCGATATGACTAATTAATAGGAGTACTACCTGTGGTGGTATATTCGGTACAATAGGCTATAGTCTGTTGGAACATGGAACACTGTAATAGGGGCATTCAGCCTCGGAGTTGAAAAACGGGTATACGGGTTTTTCGGGTCGAAGGGCTTTGGTGTGTGTAACTCCTTTTCCCATACAAAGTTGACAGATCAACTAGAATCTAGGCACGTTCTTTCGACCCAGGGGCCGAATGCCTCTAATGTGTATGCCGTACGAACTTGAATAATTAAACCTCGGGTCAAGACGCCCGAAATTTCCTTTCCGGGGTAGGGTGGCGAAGGGCTCCTCCTCGGAAACCGATGGCATGAGCCCTAGCTTAAGACAGGAAAAAATAAAAAACAGTGCCGGACCTTACCGGCAAAGGCAACTCTAACGTCCTACGATAGTGCGAAGTTTAATTATTCAGGTTGTTGCGGCATTGTACGCTGAGACATCAGTTGGGTGGTCTGGGGGAATAGGCAAATAATCACGCTTTCATACTCTACTCCCAGCTCTCCCTAACTTCCTTGACTGCAGCGAGACTCCAGGTGTTGGACAGTATGGTAGTCGGAAGATTCAAGTATCCTAATACTGGAATTACGGGTATCAATATTGCCATGATGCAAGCTGCCTCTTACTTCGGGGGTAAGTTCACCATAGCAAAACTCAAGTTTCAGGTGAAGTAACCACACAGATTTGACTAATATTCTCTCAACACGCCCGGCCAATGCCGATCTATCCACAAACATTCCGACTCCTGTCCCCTCGCATAGAAATATAACTCCACCACCGAAATCTCGAAAACCCCTTCTCAACATGAGCGCTACAATCCCAACCAAACTTCTAAATTCTCATTGCCTAGCGAACTCTTCCTGCTGTCATGTGCCTAAATTCGATATCGCAAATACAAGGATCGCTGTCGTGAATTCATGAGTACCTGCCCGGTGACATAGCCAGGATTTTTGTCCAACTTTGTGATCCTCTGCCCCTTATGCGCAATCTTTTGCTCCGGCTTCCTATACATCCTCCATTTCCATCCCCGATATCCCTCACTAGTCCGGTCTGGTTCCGACCGCTAATAGTTCGAGTTTGTCCGAGGTTGGTCGATTCCGTCCGAGATATTTATTTCGTGGGACGTTAGGCTTCCGGCCGGCATTAGGATTCTACTTCGGGTTCCGGCGTCTGACGGTTCGAAGCCGGCCCGAGCTTGGTGTTCTGCTCCGTTCGAGGTTTTGGTTTCCTCCAATCCAGGGGTTCCGTTCTCCGTTAGGATTCTGGTGAAGGGTCTTACTAGGGTTGGGATTTTAGCTAGTATTAAGATTCCGGTTAGAATTCCTGCCACCTTTAGCATTCTGGTTGGGATTCCAGCGAACAATAAGATTCCCGCCAGGGTTAGGGTTCTAATTAGAATTAGTGTTTCGCCGGGTGTTAGGATTTTGCAGTGAATTGACGGATGTGCTATTATGGTTTCCGCAATCTCTCCTCTGGAGGAGGCTGGGTGCTGGTATCCGTGGGGCATGTTATGGGATTGGAGTGTGTCGCGCGGGGCTGTTTGTCCATGTGGTTGGTCGGAGGCTATATCCTCGGTAAGGGTTAGGGGTCGGGGGATAGACTGCGGGGGGTCTAGGATTCATCACCCAGTTCTTAGCAGTGGGTTTTATGTGGGGGGGTTTGGTTTTCGGGGTGCTACTTTGGGAACATGTTTGTGGAATATTGCCGATAAGGGATTTTCTCAGCTCATTTGGCCCCTTAGGATGAGGGGATTGAAGGTGATGAAGTATGAATCCCGACCCCCGGCCCCCTTCTTGGACCGTGGAGCTCTCGGTGGAGGTTGGATCTGATGGTATCGCCGCACAAGTGCCAATTGAGGCTCTGGGGATGCCGGTAGAGTTGTCACCACACACTTTCGATCCTGCGGTAGCAGCTAAGGTCGCACAGCGTGGGATACACTTTGTGTTACCCTGTATAATCGGGTTTCTTTCGCTTCTTCCTTCCTCCTGTCTGTAATTGGTAGCTAGTGTGCTCTCGCGCTTCACGCTAAGGATGCTCTCGTCCCGACTTTTTGTCATCGTGTCTCGACAGTCTCCACTATCTTCATTACCACTTTTGAGGCCAGCAAGCCACCAATGCCTCAGCGCAGCAGTCGCTGTAGGGCGATCCTCGGGTCGTATCATGAGCATGGACTTTAGTAATGAAATTCCGACATCGTCTATTGGGGGCAATAGAGCTTTTAATTCATCTTCGGGAAACAGTCTTTTTCCGAAGTAGTACCGGGATACTTGAGCCTCCGAGCGGAATAGCCTTGTCCCTACAAGTAACTCATATATCACACATCCGAGTGACCAAATGTCAACAGAATTAGTGTAGTTCGAGGTTTCGCTATTGGAGTCTAAGCCTTGGACCTCGGGAGCGCTGTACACTTGAGTCGACACCTGGGTGTGAAAGGTTGTGGTAGCTTCGGCCGGGATCCACTTCGACACTCCAAAATCGCCCAGTTTAACCGAGACGGGAGACATGGAAACTACAAAAATATTCTATGCATTCGTCAGTGTTCTGCGACGCGACATAGCCAAGCGAGATATTTGCCGGTGAGGACCATACCGCAGGCTTTAGATCCCGATGGGCTACCCCTTGTCGATGCATCACTTGGAGACCTTCGAGTATCTGCTTGGAAATATTTTGAACGGTTTCTTGTGGCAACGGGGTATCGATGTGGTTAGTAAGGTCGCCTTTCTCGAGATATTCCATTGCAATATACAGAGTCTCGGGCTCCTCGAACCATCCTAGGAACTCCACAAATAGAGATGGACGCTAAAAGAACTGACCATTAGACAACAGCAAGGTATCCTGTACCGGTGACAGACAGCTTATGGAGTAAATATCTCCGGGGTGAGAGCACAAACCTTTGCTAATATGGCCATTACAAGAAGCTCCCTTGAATAATGGATCTTGGCATGCAGCCTCTTATCGATCGTCTTAACTGCGCGACAGATACCCGTGGTTTCTTGGGTCTGCTTATAGACAACCCCAAAACCTCCTCTTCCAAGTTCCCCACAATTCCTCCATTCCTCATTCACTTCCTCATTCCGGGACGCTATATATCCCGTGTGTCTGATGTGATCCTGAAAGAATTCGGTTTCGAGTTTATACCATACAATCAAATCCGATTGTGTCTCGTCCATATCTTGTGTTTGGGGCCTTTTGGAGCCTGATCTCTGAATTAGCTAGGAAAGTAGAAATGCAGGGCTAGAATGACCGTGGCTAGTAATAAATAGGTAAATATTTGTGAAGAGTTGCGAAGCGGAAAAAAATTCCAACTGATCTCCCTGGTTGGGAATTTCTCGCATAGCCTAATAGCGCTTTTAAGCCTACAAGTGATTGTAGGCTTGGCAAGTTGTCACTCTTTTTTTTGTGGTGTGGAGTGCAAATGTTACAGAATAATGTTTCCCATTGTGCAGCTCGCGTGCCACAGTCGGACCCCCCCTGCCTGCCACCCCAAAGCACCAATAGAGGCAGGTAGAAATTGCCACCAGCTCAGGAGATTGGACTCCTTCACACCATTTGGCCGGACGCTCAGAAAGTCTGCATCTACCCTAGGCCTCCTAAGGACTCTGACGCAACAAGCTTGGGCCAACTCAGTGAATTTTAAAGGCGAATGAACGATGAAAAAAAAAGAAAAAGGTATATTTTTTCAACGAACCAACAAGCGGCAATAGCGATGAGTATATTTCTTGGACGAATAAATAAGGGAAAAAAAGAAAAGGGTATATTTCTTCAACGAATGATAAGAGGGATGGGTATATTTCCTGGATGAATAAATGATGGAAAAAAAGAAAAAGGTATATTTTTTCAACAAACGAACGAACGGTAATAGAGATGAGTGAGTATATTTCTTGGACGAATAAATAATGGAAAAAGAAGAGAACAGTACGGTATGTGGACAAAATTAACCGCCTACGGTAGCAACGATCGATGACAACGCAGCCCTCCTCATCACCGCCCGCTTTCAACACCACTTGAAGGAATTTCTCTAGATCAATTTCTACAATGTATTCTACTATGCATTTACATTTTTAATTTGTATTTCTTTCTTTAGTTTGCAAGATTGTGGAGTTGGTGGGAGTGCGGTTGTCATGGCCGAAATCTCTCTTGTTCCCTGGGCGGGGGTTAATTTTGTCCAGGGACAATGTATTTCTTAAACGAACGAGCGATAAAAGGGATGGGTATATTTCTTAAACGAATAAATAATGGAAAGAGGAGAGGGGTATATTTCTTATGATAGGCTTACCACTAGCGCTCCCCGGAGATCCCATAATAGCAGAAGTTGCTCAAGATGTATTGGGTAAGTGGTGTGAGTCGTTGTCACGGTGGTTGACTGGGTTTAAGGTGGATGTTGACTTTGTGATCCGGGGAGTATGATACGGGTGATAGTACATGGGAGTGATGAGGAGGGGCGACTAGTCGAGTACAAGTACTATTACAAGTACCATTGTCGTCATTTACCGCACTAATAGAGAACAGGAGAGGAAGCCTGGAAATCATTTTCCTCCCGCCAGCTCAGCCATCAATTCACCCCCCCATCTCCTCGACAACAATTATTTCCTGCTCGCTTCTTGTTTCAGCCTCTCGACATTTGTTCTTTCTTACTTGCTACTCTGTTTAAGTTATCGACATCTATTTTCTTCATAACGTCTTTACCCGCCCCGCCCTCTCGACAATTATTCTTTCCTACTGTGATTCACCCGGCCAATCTCTATCCGCCTGCGACTCTTCCAACCCCAGTCTCCCAGAGTGGAAGTGTAAATTTCATAGCTGAAAATTAAACAGATGGCATAAGTTATGCAATCTCAACCAAAGTTCCGGGGTTGGGACCTTGTAAAAACAACTACCCTACCATTCCCGATGGGGAGCTATTGCTCTACTCCACTACATACCCTCCACCTCTAGTGCTTGCATCGTTTCCTTAGTCTTATCTGTGTTCGGCTGCTGACAGTTAGGATTCCACCGGCGATGTCGACTTCCTCTAGCGTTTGAGTTGCGGTCGGCGTTAGGATGATGGTTAGTATTCCGGCAGGAATTGGGAATTTTCATGGCAGCTAAGTCCTCCCGTGCATGAACGTTAGGTCTAATGTGTGGATCTCGAACCAAACCGCCGGTTGCACTGTTGTTGTTTCGGCGGTCTGTCCTTCTTGGAGTACGAGGCTTTGTTCTCTCAATTGCCCGAACTGGAAGGGCTGAATCTCCTCTTCGGGGCTGTATAGGTTTACCGGTGGGTAATTCTTGACGCAGTTTCATCAACGATGGAGGTGTGGGTTTTGTGCGTTTTCTTTGAGATATGTTCTGCGGGGCAGTTTGTTTCGGGGGTGGATTGAGGACAATTTCCACGGTAAGGGCCTGGCCTTGGGGGATTGCTTGCGCGTGGCCCAAGACCCAACACTCAATTCCAGTTAGTGAAACGTTTTGAAAGTAGGGTGAGAGTAGTGTGCTGGGTCCTACCTTGGTGACATGTTTGTGGAGTGTGACGGATCTGTTTTTTTTTCTCATTCGTTTGTGGCTCTTGGGATGAGTTGCCTGGGCATTATGAGACACAATGTCCGATTTCCGGGACCTCGTCTGGACTACCAAGCTCTCGGTCGGGGATGTATCTGATAGAGTCATCATTGAAGTATCTAATGAATTTCCGCGATAGTAAGATCATCACCCGTTTCCGATCCCGTATTCTCCCCACAATTCGCACCCCCGGGGATGCGATTTGCGCCCTCCGGTATGATCGCGTCTCTTTCATTTCTTTTCTTCGGTTCGTTATTCGTAGCCAGCCTGCTTTTACACTTCCTTCTCAGGGTGCTCCCGTCGCGACTTTGTGTCCTCTCATCTTTGTCAGGGTTCCGAATAGTCCGACCGGTCAAGTCTTGGAGGCAGGACCAGACTGGCCCGTCTTGGTTGATGTCGATGACTGGACCCAACTAACGTGGGTGGTCCGGTCTGGTTTGGACTGGTCCCAGGCCAGTCTTTATAGAAGATCACATGAGAGTCGGAGTGGCACCCGGGCCAGCGCTCGCTGGGAATAGATAGATAGCTATAGTAGGATTTTAAAGCCGCTTGCCACTGTATAAATCAACAGGCCCTCAAT
>Ga0307509_10003337_pt1 | contig 24545 bp, 27 predicted proteins | sample 10_EM_MG_FD_202245 | JGI IMG/M metagenome (GOLD analysis project Ga0307509, IMG submission 202245) | Populus trichocarpa ectomycorrhiza microbial communities from riparian zone in the Pacific Northwest, United States - 10_EM | ecosystem: Host-associated > Plants > Roots > Unclassified | place... | reverse complement strand
GAAGAACCTCTCCCACTACGCCAGCTCATATTCCTGAATAGAGATGACGACATTCGTGCGTGGTTCCTCGCAAACAATGGCCACGATCCCCTGGACCTCATGGTTCTTGAGTCACGTCCGGAAGATAAGAGGACCCAGATGAGACTCCCAAGCCCTTCAATGTGAGGCATCCCTTTTTTGACCGCGAGGTCTGGGATGACTCAGCAGGTGCAGAATATGCGAAGCGGGAGATGCAGGAGGCGGAGGAGTGGATTGAGGATGATGAATGGCTACAGGCCGAGCCGGAGGGAGCAACTCGGGCGCCTTCTGGTGCTGGCGTTATCATTGTGGACGATGGCGACGTAAGTATCGAAACAGAACCGGCACACAGGTCAAGACAGGATAGCTAATTGCCGATGTAGGACCAGTCACCGGGAGTCCCGGGCCCCTCAAGACGCCGGAGAAACATTCCATCGCAAATGGAGCAGCCGGCGAGATCTAATCGATTTGAGCGGGCGTCAGGGGTAGAAGCCTGTGGTACATCAGGTCCTTCCGAGTCTGAGATGTTCCAAAGACTCCCGGAATTTGCGCAGGTGAACCCCTGGGCAACCAAATTCATGGCAAATCCCAAGCTCGTAGCTGTGAGACCTCAAGGGCATGATGGCCCTGAGGTCACACCACCTGCCGGACCTATGAATGGCGACGAACACCCAGTCTCAACTCCGACTGCTCCGGTCGCCAACCTCGATGTCTCGACTCCTGAGAGAACGATTCCTGATCCCTCTCCCTCTCAACTGCCGCCATCCACGACCAATGTGGCCACGACTCAGCCACCAGTATCCGTGACTCCCCAGGCACGCGGATCTTCAACTCTGAGTCCTGAGCACGGCCAAGAAAACCCCCCATCCACCACCGAAAGACGCCGTTCTGGAAGACGTCGCTCGGGTGGAAAATATTTTCAGATTTCCTAGATTCGAGTTTAATTCTTTATTCATTTTTACCCCAAACACCCAAATACCTTACTGTATACTAGATCTAGTTTTCTTTTTGGAGTCCTTCATTTTCTGATTGGGAATCGTAGCTAGTATGTGTTAGGACTCGAGTAATGATACCATTGCGCGCCCTTGCTTCAGCTTCTCTCATGCTTACATCCCCTTATGCTAACCTCTGATACCTTTTTCCGGATTGGGCATGCCTCGCATCCTCTGTGCATAATTAGGCTGGCGTTCGCCAACCGAACTAGGGGATGCATGACGTGAAAACTGAGATGGTGTTGATTCACTGGATGATTCGACGTGTGGAGATGAGGTTCGATATATCTAATCCGCTTAGAGCGTGGCGGGTGTCTTGCTAGAATTAGTGTCCCGAATCGATACTCCTTGTGGCTAGTTTTGGCTTAGGCTCCAGCGACATTAGCGACGCCACCTACATTAGCGACACCTTGTATTCGGTCGAACCTTTTCATACCAGAGTCCAGACGAACATCATACCTGAGCTCGTCCAGAGTTCGAACATAATGTTGAACAAGTGGAAAACCCCTTTTTGCAGTTGAATAGATTCTTTCAATACCGAGTGATAGGACGTGATCCCCCCCCCCCCCCCACAAGACATAGCCTATAAGACCTGACGCGTTCCATTGAACAACAATAAACTCCTAGTTTTCACAACGCGCAGGATACATTACAATTTTCTACATCCTAATTCCTATCCTCTCCGAACAAACCTTCGTCAATCGTCCAGTATTACACCATGTCTAGACAACCTCAAGGCAATTCACTCAGCCAGCCGGCTCCACAAGTAGGCAATATGTATGGGCGTAGACGCAACGCTGTACCCGTGGATAGGGAATCCGGATCAGGAACACGGCGGACCGAATTGGGCAGCTCCCATAGTACACGAACACTGGCGGCCGAATCAGGCAGCTCGCACAGTACACAGTCGTCAGGTCTGAGTTCTTCCCCGCCACAAATCACAAGACGTCTCCCATCAAGACCTACGAAGCGCCCTAGAAGGAGTACATTACAGACAACGGCGTATACTAAACGTTTAGGGGAGACTAACGCACCACCACAAATTGAGACAGTTCGTCTTAGCGATGATAGCAGCGATGAGTACTACAACTCGCGCAGATCTGATCAAACTGAATCAGACACAGAGCCAGACGCAGAAGACAACGATATTCCAGATGACAACCCTGCACCAGGGACTGGTCAGCGATCACGAACTGCGGAAAGACGACAAGCAAAGAGCTGGGTTTCCACTGTGCCAGTTTCTATCACCTCCGGATCGCAGGGGGTAGCGCCAGTCAGGCGCACCCCGGCTGCTGAACGATGTATAATCCAAGGTGGTGCGTACACTCCACCGACGTTCACATCTTCCAGTGTACCACCGTATTCATCGCCGCTGGCCACCCAGAGTGCCACTACATCTGCAGTCCGAAGCTCGTGTCCTCCCGCCGATCCGAGTACGCCACGACATGACCACATCTTGCCGGGTACTAAATCACGGCGAAATATAGCCATTGGAGCCGAGGCAGACGTAATAATGCGGGCCAAGACTCGCATTCTCCGGTACACCCTGTTTGTTAATCCTATTCCAGCACCTGCTACTTTGAAGTCTGAGGTCCACCGATCTTGGCTGAAGGCTCTCGATGACATATCCGACGCAGGAAATATTAAAGCATCGAATGCAAGCTTAAAATCAGTAAGTGGACGGTGATACTTAAACATTACGCACGCCGCCGGGGGTGCTTACCAAATGTGACAGATACGTGCGAGACACTTTGCGGTAAGATCCCAGTTTGTTTTCCACGTAAAGGATCGAATTGGAAATTTGTACGATCTCCCAGAAGACCCGACGGCGATTGCGCGTAGAGTGGACTACCTCCTTGAGAGGGATAGATTTATGTGCTCCCCGAGGGGGTATGAGGTGAGTGTGGGCTAGGTAGTGAACCCGGCCACAACTAATGTGTATGAAGATGACCCAGCAAATAACGCATCGATTCCTCGCGCCCCAGATCCCCGGGGCAATATGGGGAAAGTACTTCAAGGGCAAGAAAATGTTTGGGACTTCCGAACCTGATTTTCTTGGTCGCATCAATGGCATCATGGTTTGCTTAACCTGTGCCATACTGTGCCATACTCTGCGAGCATGGCAAACGGGGGTGCATCTTGAAACATGCAACTTCAAGCCGGAGGCCGTAGCACGTGAGTCTGACCCCGAACCCGGTGTCCTCGCGTTCCGGCTCAGATGCCAACATGACCTTGAGCTCGGAAGATGTTTTTGGCCGCCAGCGCCAGACGTGGGCCTCTTGCCCAGACTGGGTACAGACTATGATTCTCTAGAACATTCGCAAGACCATCGAAGCCAAGATGCAGCAGGAGCATGGGGTCTGGGAAGATCGCCGTGAAGGGTTTACTGACGATTGGGCTGCAGTCGCTGCAGAGGTACAGAGTCAGATTTCGAGTCGGGCCCCCACACGCGCGACTCCACGAATTCAGAGTCAATCTCCCGGCAACCTGGGAATCGGGGCCCTGGCGGCCCCCCCGGGTAACCAATCCGATTCACCTGAAACTGTCACGTCTTTCGATTTCAGCCAGTCGGCCCGACCCGCCCCCACACCCTCGACTCCACGGATTCAGAGTCAAACTCCCAGCAACCTGAGAATCTGGGCCCTGGCGGCCCCCGCGCGTAACCAATGCGATTCACATGAAACGGTCTCGTCTTTCGATTTCAGCCCGACCGCAACGCGACTCCTGAGCTTTCTTGATTCCGATCTACAGACCCCGGACGGCTCACAGGAGGTGGCCGTCGTGCTAACTTTGCACAATACCGTGACTCCTACTACTTTGCGACAACTCGCGCTCAGCATTAAAGATCTAGAGTCGCAAGAGGAGGCGGCTGTGCATAGCGAGCCGTTGGATATTGAGCAGGGGCAAGGTGGGAGTAATGATGCGTGCAGTTAGGAGATTGAGAAAGTCTAGCATAGCTGTAATAAATATTTGGATGCGGTTGCCGCTCTCACATGCGGGAAGGGTACACGGAGGAGCTTAGTATTAATATGAATACATCAAGCAAAATCAAGGATTCAGAGTAGAATTAGTGACACGCGATCAGGATATGGTAAAACTCATGGTGACAGCGTTAGGAAAAGCCTCTAGGCGTAGGACCAGGATAGCATTAGACTTAGTTCACGATGGGTTAGAGATCACAAGGCGATGTCTGATAGAGTCACGATTGGATCAGGACGCGGCATGTATAGGGGGGGGTGAGATCAGGAAGAACGGACCAGACGTCAGGAAGGGAGAGATCAGGATCGTGGGATCTGGACAAGGGAGGCAGGAGCAGAAAGAATCGGGACGAGAGGTGGTACGATCCACGAAGCCTTGACGTTCGGTGAGAAGGAACCGGCATATGGGCGCGAGAGTCTTAGATGAGACGTCGTCAGGGCGGGAGAGTCTTAGATGAGACGTCGTCAGGGCGGGAGAGTCGTAGTGCAGGTGAGGTCAGGACGGGAGAGTCCTGAATGAGGCGGCGTCAGGACGGAGTAGCCGAGCACCAGACGCAGTCAGGAGGGACAGAACGTAGGGGTCTGTGTCCGGATGGCGTCAGGCCGGACGGCGCCAAGTAACAAAAAGTCAGGACGCAACGTTGATTCGACATTGCGTCCAGATTCGCGATTCGCGTTCCAGCGTCAGGTGCGTCAGACGCACGGAACGCACGGAACACAAGGTATTATTTTTGCTGATGTATCGTTTGATGCCTTGTTTGTTTTATGTTTGGTTTCGGGATACGAGGTTGTGCCTCTCCCTGATTGTGTTTCGGCAGTATCATTTGATACTTCAGTTGTTTGAAGTTTTGTTTCAAGGGATTGTTTGATACCTTGAATGTTTTATGTATTGTTTCATGGTATCGGTTTGATACCATAGTTGTTTTAGGATACGAGCCGTGCTCGTAGATGTAAGGCTTTAGGAAAGGCCGGCCAGGTATTTAAAAGCTGCGTGTTTCGGATTTAGAAAGGGCAGACTTCGACAGACAGAGATTTCAATATACTTGGTTGGATAGTTACCTCTTCAGTTCGCCACGATAAGTGAGAAGCCGCCCAAACACTTCAAGACCTTCGCGATATAGGAAAAGGTTTTATCTAACAACCATTCGGAGCCTCCGCTTGATCATTCCGCTTAGGCCACACTTTGGCTGAGGAATTCAAGTGCCACAACCCGGGACGGTTTCTTAGCGGGTTCAGTGTACCGAACGCGATAAGGAAACGTTACAAATTCCCTTTTATAATTGTTAGCTTTTATTAGACAATAAAGTAAGTAAATCTGTGAAGAGATGCTGGACATTTTACAAATGCAATGGATTTTGTTTCACGACTGTTCCCTTGTGCCTGGCTATAGTCCAAGTTAATCGGTCAAGCCATATTGAACATTTTAACAATGCAATGGATTTTGTTTTACGACTGTTCCCTTGTACCTGGCTATAGCACCACTTTATCGGTCAAGCCATACTCAACATTTTAACAATGCAATGGATTTTGTTTTACCACTGTTCCCTTGTACCTGGCTATAGCACAAGTTAATCAGTCAAGCCATACTGAACATTTTAACAATGCAATGGATTTTGTTTTCCGACTGTTCCCTTGTACCTGGCTATAGCACAAGTTAAATGGTCAAGCCATACAAAACATTTTAACAATGCAATGAAATTTGTTTTACGACTGTTCCCTTGTACCTGGCTATAGCACAAGTTAATCGGTCAAGCCATACTGAACATTTTCACAATGCAATGGATTTTGTTTTACGACTGTTCCCTTGTACCTGGCTATAGCACAACTTAAATGGTCAAGCCATACTGAACATTTTAACAATGCAATGGATTTTGTTTTACGACTGTTCCCTTGTACCTGGCTATAGCACAAGTTAATCGGTCAAGCCATACTGGACATTTTGTCAATGCAATAGATTTTATAGCAGTTCTCATCCACCTGGCTATAATGTATGGTACTCTGCACGAGTATATAGGATAAAAATAGAGAGGAATTTAGGAGAGTGAGAAGTTGTTGTAGAAATTAAATGATTTTGTATATTATATAGGTTTTAATTTGTTGATTCGTGTGTATGCCTACCTGTGTGACTGCTATATTGTTGTCTACTTTGTGACTATTTTGTGACTGTTAACCCATCAGATCCTGGTAGGGCAGAGAATGTTATGTGCCTGTAAATACCAGTGTGACTGCTATTTTGTTACCTGATAGTGAAAATATTTTCATGGTACAACAATGGGGAATCATGGAATCCTACTTGAGTATATAGTTGTACTACCAATATTCTACAAGAAATTAATACAAATATCAATTGAATATACTATATCAGAGGGCAGACGGGCTCGAGGTCTCGAGCGGGGGGATGCTAGTACTGAGTACTACGAACAATATTGTTTGTAATCAAGAAACTCGAATACACCAAATTTGACACCTCCCTGGCGTGACGATTATTTAGAAATCCCTGGACAAGCCTTCCCTCAACAGATAATTCGCAAACAATCATGAGGTGAAATTGTTGCCCGAATTTGAATACTTCCTCCACGCACTGGTGAACAATTTTACCTTCCTGCATTACTGCTACACAAACCAGCTTTCAGTTTCGAACATCTTCATTCAGTTGGAGACACTATTGACCAAACCTTTCACGAAGCTGCATCTGCTTTACGTCTCTTTCAAAATGCAAATGAGGCACATCATACCTTAACTGAAGCTCCAAATAACATTGCCTTACCACATCAGCTGCGATTTCTCTTGTGCCAGCTACTTTTGAACTGTCCCACACATGCGATTGTTCTTTTCAATCATTTTCAGACGCAGTTAATGGCTGACTATCGCGATCAGTTCTCAAGTCCTGAGATTGCAGCTGATTTCACTCTTCGTGATCTTGCGAGATTCCTGAAGGCACAGGGTTCCAAACTAGGTGACCTTGGCTTACCCCAACCTCAAGACCAATCCTCCTTATTGCAACTTGTGAGAAGCAACTGTGCAAGTTAACATCTTGCCCTCACCGAGCAGTACCAGCGCGATGAACTCCTTCTGTGATATGAGCAGCTCGATATATTCAACCAAGTTCTGGAATGCTTTCATTCACCTCCAGCTAATCGTATAACAACTTGCTTTTTTATAGAAGGCAAGGCCGGTCGTGGAAAGAGCTTTACAGCTTGTGTGTTGGTTAATAGACTGCACAATAAGGGGCATATTGTCTTGATTGTTGACTCTACTGCATTGAGTGTTGTACAATATGAGTGAGGACGAACACCACATTCTGCATTTGGAATTCCAGTAACTGAGGTAGTATACAGTGCCTCGTCAGAAGTGTTCGTGATCTGAGACATGTTAAATTGCGGTTGCGCCATGGCCCGATGGGGCAATGTGGTGAGGTTGTCAACGGCGCGCGGGCGAGTGCACGATCATCCCTCAACGACCACCTCTCAACGATCAACGGTCCATGATCAATGATCTACTATGTATATTTTAAAGTAACAAAATAATAAATAATACTAGCTATTATCTTGTATAACCTCCCCTTGCTTCCAATACTACAGCTACTCTATCAGGCATTGATTTCCATAACTTTTCAAAAAACTCCTCCGGAATTGTCTCCCAAACCAAAGGTAAGACTTGTGCAAGCCTCTTCTTAACAGGTTCTTTTCCTCCGGTGGTATCTCCAATCCTTGGATACTGCTGGTGTAGTCGCTTTTTAAGCTCAACCCATACATGCTCAATAGGATTTAAATTAGGGGAGGAAGGGAGGTGTTCCACCAATTCAATAGAATTTCTCTCAAACCATTCCATAACACTATAAGCCTTGTGAACAGGAGCATTGTCTTGCTGAAAAAGAATATCTTCAAGTTGCATACCAAAGGAAATCATCTGATGAATAACAGGGAAAAGATGTCTTCTCTCGAGCCTAACATACCTGGTTTTATTGATAGTTTGGGTGATAGGAACCAAAGGACCTTTTCTTTTCCCCCAAAAGCACCCCCATATCGTCAGTGAAATTCCCTTATCCTTTTCCTTTGGATGAACACAATCTGCAAGGCACTGCTCCCCAGGTTCTCTGAAAACGCACTGCTGCCTAGGGTCCTTGGATTTCTCCACACTGCACTTATCACTCCAAATAACTCTCTCAAAATCCTCAGCTGTCCAATCTCTATGAGCTCTAGCCCAGGCCAATCTTTTAGTAATATGTACAGGCTTGAGCTTTCGTCTTGATTTGGCTAGCCATTTCTTGATATTGGCCTCTCTGAGTATTCTATCAACTATAGTAAATTTGTTAGAGAATCATGTCCTATCACTCACGGGGTACAAGGAGTTGAATGTTACCAGTGGAAAGAGAAACACCTGGCGCATAGTGATCCCTGAAATCTGATCTGGTCATTTTCCGGTTGTCTTTGGCTGCCCGGATGATTGTGGAACGCTGTCCTTGACGTAGGATAGGTGAGCGACCAGGTCGAGGGAGATTATCCAGGGATTGGCGCTCACATGTGCGAGCGAGGAAGCTTTTAATTGTTGTCCATGGCCGGTCAATAATTTGAGCAACAAGAGCAATATTCCGGAGACAGTAGAAGACTCCGATGATCATGCTTTTTTCAACATTGGTCATTTCTGTTCTGGAGGTCTTTGGGGTACGCTTTTTTTTTTTTGATGTATATCCGGTTCGGTTAACCATTTGAAATTCAAATTTATAAAAATAGAGGACTGGGAAGTGGTACAGGGTTATGGTATTATCGTGGTGGGAGGTACGGGTACGGTCGCGATCACGGTCGCGATCAACTCAGTGGGTATTTGGTGAGGTGGCATTTGGCAAGGTTGCTTAGTAAGCCATCACGAACACTTCTGACGAGACACTGTACTTGTCAAGAAATCAACCTTTTAAATATAGTGAGTCTAGCTAACAATGTATGCATTATTATATATAGAATCATATGGAGCTGCAGTCACAAATTGGACCGAATTCAGACCAGGCTCACGTTCTGCGAAATGTGGAAATGATATGTTGGAAAGAGCTACCGATGTCAAATCGTGCAGCAATTGAGTGTACGAATGCACTATTGCAGCTACTGATTGGAAATATGAGACCATTTGGTAGAAAGATTGTAGTAGGATTAGGAGACTTTCGACAGGTTGCTCCAGTTGGAAGAAACGAAGGACCAACAGGATCTCTTGATGCATCAATTCGCTCCTCATGGCTGTGGAAACAGTTTCACATACTGCGATTACATCAACCTGTTCGGAATACCCATGATCCTGTGTACTCACAATGGGTGCACACAATTGGCGAAGGCAATCTTACTAATTCTGCAATTCCATTGTCCTTAATCAGAAGAATTAGAACATGCGAGCAGATTGTAGAATTTCTTTTTCCTGACTTCATACTTCTGACCCTATATGACCTTTGTCAAAGGTTATTCTTAAGTTCTTTAAATTCATATGTTGATGAGTTCAATCTTCAAATACTGGATAAAATACCTTTGTTAACAGGTAAGTAATCAACAATTGATTTTCTACACTACTTGGTATTTCTTTCATGACTCCTGTATTTCAGAATATAACGTCTTCTATTCTGATAACCAAGACCTACACAAAGAATCCAAGAACCCTGACCCTGATCTGGCATTACACGATGCACCTTGAACAATAACGCTGAAATTGTCATCTCTGAATCCAGACAATAAGGGACTGTCATTGCTTACCCCCTGCCTGTCACGGGTGTGCCGTGGACTAAAATCCAATACCAAGACCCCATTACACACATTCTACGGTGACACTGATAGGCAAACTGAAATGGTGAATTCCTCATTAGAACAATACTTACACAGTTACTATTAATATCAGCAGTATGATTGAATCTTATTGCTTCCCTTTGCGCAGTGTGCCTATAATATTTCACTGTCAGAATTGGCCCAAGCTAGTCATTTTGAATTCAATTACGGATTGACACCCCAGACCACATGGTCCGGCATGGTGTCTGATAACCAAGGGATACACCTGGATAGTGAGCTAGAGGTGAAGGATTGGCAAGGAAAATGGCACCAGATCCAAGAAACATTCCGGCTGGCACAGGAAAGACAACGGGAATGGCATGACCAAAAACCTTATCTTTCTCCAGAATATGTTACATGGGAGGATGTCAACACGGGCAGAGCAAAGAAAGCTAACCACGTGATGTGGAATTGAAACAACAGCACCACCATAATGCCTATAGAAAACATGGACTAAAAAATGTAAAGCACATGGGTAGTCAAATAGAAAATTGGATCCAGAGCCTATGACTTAGAGCCACCTGCTCGGTGAACAATCTATCGGGTATTCAATATCCGACGGTTGGAGGTCTATCATCCCGATCCTATAGGGAAGCCGCAGTTGAATATAAAAGCACCTGACATTATTGACAGTGAGCTTAGTTATGTTGCCTTGACTGTGGTGGACAGTTGGTGGTATGGAAATTCTAAGTCAAAATTGCCTCGCTACTTTGGGCAATACTTGGTTGGTTTGGAAGGGTATGGTCTACAAGAAAACTGTTGGGAAACATTTGAGATGGTGGAGGGTACTGATATGCAGAGCTTGGTGAATTTAGAGGAAAGATATCTGTCTGACTCTAGAGACCATCAGGACATTAAGATCCTTATCCATGGGACAAAAAAAGGATCCTAAAATCTGAGGACACAATTAGAGGAGAGGAGAGTGGTGTAAGGACCATACAAGTAGGTAGCTACAGAGGACTAGACTCCAGCCAAGATGGTATACCAAGAGGTAACAAGAGTGACATTAGACCTGTATACTCAGTATGCTACCGGTAGACATCGGTTGGTACAAGTGTCTACAATGTGATTTGGTAACATAGAGTTAGACAGGGTAGCCTGCAACGAACATGTTTACGTAAAGTTAAGAAAACAGTGTAAACATTGAACACGTCTCTGGGGCAATATTATATGTAGTCACACGAACTCCTGAATAGAATAATGTCTGGAGGGATGAACTTACCCTACTTTGGAAATATCATTACACTACCTTGGGAACTCAATTACCCTATGAAGTGACCCCAGTTACCCTATCTTCACCGAGAAAGTCATCCGCAGACTTAGGACAAAGGTATTTCACTATTATGAGACTTGGAGATATGCATCGAGCTGCTTCTTAAGGCACACAATGGGCTACTAACCGACCAGCCTGAGGAGAGGGCAGAACCTCCGGTCACTTTGAGGGGATATCCCTAACATCCCCGTCCGGCCCCAGCGTTGGTACTGCGTATGAGCACCGTACAGCTCTGTAGTTGGGTGCTTGCTAGTAAAGTGAGATCCATAAGAACACCTGCACAACACCGTTTGAGTCACGGCCATCCATGTGCCTAGATGCTGTTCGCAGGATAAATAAGGGGTGTGAGGGTAACCGACTCCTAGGGGGCCACCTGGATAACCCCTCGGAACCACCTATGGGCATGCGTTGACCTCGTGGTAGTAGTATGGTTCCCTGTAGTGGGCTTGAGGCTGACAGGACAAGCTGTAAGGTCTCCCGTACAACAACTCCAATGCCTGTCCCAGGCTACGCAGTCAAATGTAGCATTACCATGGGTTAGTAGTAGTGACTGGTGGTGTAAGTCTTGTCATGATTTAAGAGGGTGCCGCATAGTTGGCTGTGGGTAAGTTAGTGCCCATACCGTCACTGAGGTTGACATTTCTTACCAGAGGAGCATGTTCTGTAGTTTAGAAGCCTAGTATAGCCAAGTAGATTAGCTGATGGACTGTGTAGCTGGGTTAAATGAAACCACCACTGGGCCTGTAATTCATAAGGGGTATTATCTGTACAGTGGATATGTTGGTCGGCATGTGAGATTCTACCGAGAGGAAGGGGCTTTCGCTCTTGCAGATGTAGTTGGAGAGATATCACGTACAGCACTTCCCATTAGTAGTGACAGTTAATATCCACATGGTCCGACTGCCTCCGAGTGTATACTGCCTCTGGGCACGTAGGTTGGACAGCCCTGAGGTGAGCTGGTTCCTGACAAAAGATCAGAATGGTTGATGGGTTTCCTATGGCATTACATTATCCTCCTTAACTAAAGTGAGAGACACCTTATTCTGATACCCAATGATCCTTTAGAGAACTTATTGAGTGAGGCTTCAAGTTGCAGGCTTAACTATATTCAGTTTAACAGCTTCATTATACATTGAATTATCTTGTATCATTTGGATCTTACGTCTACTTTGAGTCTTCGGTGCAGTCAAAATCACTGGCATAAGATCTGTCTTCGAAGAGAATACTCCCATTACATGAGAAAGGTTATCCGATGATGCTGGAATGGTTTGAAGGCTATACTGACCATTATAACCAACGTCATGCCGAACTGGAGCATCAGCTATCCAGCTCTCGGTTATCCAACTGCTATCCCTGAGGAGCTGCCTGCAGGAACCGACACCTGTCAACACTCTTGTGGCGGGGTAGAGCATTACCAGCAAAGTCAGGAGGTGTCCCAGAGGAGCTGAATGGCATCTGACTACGACCAGCCATCTTTAGCCTGGGCTCTGCACATGCTAGATTCAGATCCAGTGAGTGTAGATAACTCACAGGAGCTAATCCAGGGACTAAGGGCAGCGTGGGCCACAAGCTGAGATTTCTGTAACAACCCTACAGATAGGTAGCCACAGTGGACTAGACGCAAGCCTATATGGTATACAAAGAGGTAATCAAAGTGAGACTAGACCTGTATACTTAGTATACTGCAGGTAGGCCTGAGTTGGGACAAGTGTCTACCAAGTGAGTTGGTGACATAGGGCTTGCCAGGGTAACACAGGTTGGCCAAGGTTACCCTGCTAGGTAGGGTAACCTTCATAGAGCAAGTTAGTATAAAGTTAAGAAAAAATAGTAAACGTTACATGGGTCTCCGGGGCAATATTATATGTGGTTGGAGTACCCCTGAAGAGATTAAAGACATAACGAGATGAGGTTACCCAACCTTAGGAATATTATTACCCTACCTTGGAGACCCAGTTACCCTACCTTTACCGACAAAGTGCTGGGCGGACTTTCAGGAAAGTTATCCCACTATGGGAGCCTGTTAGATGTTCATAGGGCGGCTTCGTATCGCACGAAACGGGCTACTAATGGAGCAGGAGTCATCTCAACCTCCTGGAACACTGAGGGGATATTCCTAAAACCCCTCTTCGGCCCCTGGGTTGGTCCGGCATGAGAGCATGGTATGGCTGCACAGTTGTGTGGCACTCAGTAAAGTCAGATCCATAGTAATACCTCCACAACACGGTATTAGTTGTGGCCGTCCATCAGATGAGAAGCTGTTGGCTGGATATATAAGGTCTGTGAGAGTGTCCACCGCCTGGGACGCCACCTGGATACTGCCTGAGAACCACCTACATGAATACTTTAGCCTCCGGGTAGTAGTATGGTTAACTGTAGGAGGCTTGGGGCTGACCAGGGAGGCTGCATAGCTTCCAGGACAATCAATGCAACACTAGTCATAGTTTACCTTGTGAACTGTAGCATTAATACAAAGGGTTATTAGTGCACTCTAGAGGTGTCATTCTGGTCATGATTTAAGAGGGTCTCGCATGGTTGGCTGTGAGTAGCGCCCATGCTGTCAGGCAGTGGAGATTTGTTTTCGGTAGCGCTGGCAGTTAGGTTTAGAAGCTAAGTAGAGCCAAGCAGATTTCCCAATAGACTGTGTAGCTTGTATAGACAAAACCACCACGGGGCCTGTGAGTGCTGATAGATATTATCTCTACTGTGTGCATGTCAGTCAGCCACTAACATCCTACTGATATGAAGGGGTTTTCGCTCATGCAGATCTGGTTACAGAGATATCACAGGGAGCACTTTCTATTTGCACAAATAGTCAATATCCGAGAGGTGCGACTGCCTCTGGCTGTGTTCCTACTATGGACAGGTAAGTGGGACCGCCCTAAGCTGGGCGGGGAGCTTTCGAAAAATATCCATGCCTGATGCGTATTCTTTGGCTTTACATTACTCTACTTAACTAAATTTAAAAGTCCCTATTCTGATAACCAACGATCCTCGAGAGAACTTATTTAGTGAAGCTTTCAGGCTTAAAGATATTAAGATTTACTGCTTGATTTTTTGTCGAATTATCTTTATCTTTATTTTGATACCTAGATCTACTTTGAGTCTTCCGTGCGGTCGCAATCTTACAATCGGTCTTCCTACAGAGTGCCCTCTTTACAATTTCACCCCTTGCGTATTATTGAGCCTAAACAACACTCAGTAAAGTAATGCACCCCTGAGAGAGAATCAGTTTTTATACACAGGGGGATGTGGGACTGGATGTAAGGTTTCATGTTTAGGCAATTTGATTTGGACGAAATGTAATATGGTTAGATTATATGCATCTCTACTGCTGTAAGCACAATTTGGGATATATTGCTTGCAGGAGCTCAGAAATGTAGAATTGCCATGACCCCGATGTCCTGGACCCCCTGATGACTGCAGTAGACTAGTAATAATAAAGAATATCATGATTATCATAAGGTTTAATGTGAGGATACAAGGATATTGAGATCGCTTTTGAAATATGTCTGCTATGGCAATATGGTCCAAAGTATGCCTGTCACCTATCACAATATCATCAAGAGAAAACATATGAGCCATCACGATATCCTATAGACGGTGGCTGGAATATGCCTGCTATCTTAGCCCCATGGCAAGGACCTTGTGAGGTAATCCGACATCATTGCGCGAATACCAGTGAGCTATCACACTGTTGTCTTGATAGCGTAGGGAATATATATTTGCTATCAGAACTCGGTTGCGAGGGCCATCTAAGCTATCTGGACCGCCTTGCAAGCTGGTAGTCAGGCATCGTGATTCATGACGGTGGTGTCCAAATATAGGAGTATAGCATCTGGAAGATTATCTGGATGCTCAGCTGAGTCGAGCACCACCTTGACGAGTGAGGGCAAGGCAGGAGATTCTTCCGATGAGTGAGCTTAGAATAATATCCAATCAGGATATGAGGGGTTAGGATCTCAGGGTGTCAGGATGGAGCCTCCTAGAGGTCGCTGTTGTCAGGATGTGGAGGCTCTACCGTGAGTGGGAGTATTGTGTTCTTAGTAACTGTTAAGATTCTGAGTATCCTGAGCATCTGATGCCCCAGACCCTCTGGACGCATATAATAACTTTTGCTGATTTGCATATTATAGAATAATCAGTTCCAACATCCTGCTATCAGGAACACATTTATGTGCTCCCTGAGTTAATAAGCGGTAACTGTGACCTAGGTGGTGAGCATGATCACATCTAATTCATATCACCTTGATACAGCAGGGAACGAATGGATTCCTTGCACTGTGAATTTATGAGGCAATATGGAGAACTGATTTTCACAGTAAGAAAATTTGTGGTATTCTCACTAGAGGTTCCTAGCTACCATTCACCTTAGGTAGTGAAAACTCTGCTCATACATGTGATAGTCCTATGTCTCCGCATATGATCTATACATCTGTGCATGTACTAGAAGGTTCATGTTGTCCACAGTTTGGTCTTCCTTCATACATGTAAGCGTTCCCCGTGCATTGGCTATCTTGGCTATCTCTGCTCTCAGGCAATGCCCCACTACTGGGATTATTATGCCATCAATTTTCTTGGTCACATCAATCATATCCTGGCTTGGTTAACCCAGACTAGACTTTGCCAAACTCTGTAAGCAGGCAATTGGGAGCACATCTTGAAACATAAAACCTCAAGCTGATGGCTATAGGAGGTGAGCCAGAACCCAAACCCGGTGTCCTGTCACACTCTATACTCATCCTAGGGGATGGAGCTTGATTTGAGTTATATTGATAATAGAGTATCCTGATTACCATGTGATAACTCTTTTTTCCAACAATCTTTTCATTAGGTGTGATACGAAATCTTCCCCTATTACACAATAGTCTACTCTTTGGAACTACTGAGTTGTTCCTAGGGTTGTTGGATTTGGTAGGATTGTATTGATTACTAGATAAATCGAAAGTGAAAGGTAATAGGGAGTAAATAAGTACTAAGTAATCTTGTATTCTTAAAACTTATTAATAGGAAAGTAATTAGATAGTAGCATGAAGATCTCCTTCTGCGAATGTTTTGATTTGTTTATTATTATATAATGTATTTATTGTTAACATACAAGAACTTGTGTGCCGCGCTAAGTATGGCATAAAGAAAGCCTTAATCTCAACAATGGTCTGTTTGACCTATTCAGGTGAAGGGTTCGTACTTCCAGGATGCCCTGGTATGGGCCCAACTACATATCCTACTTCCAGGAATCAAAACCTGTTCTGCAAGATGCGTCAGCCCTCCTTACGCAAACAAAGACAGCTAAGGTAATCTTACAAAAACATGCAAACTTATGAAACATAAACAAGAAAGGATAAGAAAACACATGCGGTGACTCCCCTATACAAAAGAAAGGTTGCATAGTGAACATGACAGTGCCCAAAAGGAAGGATAGTCAATCACTAAAGAGAACTGCGAGGGACATACACAGGGGCCACAATAATCAGAATTGTATACTGGCACAGGGCATGACCTCAAGCCAAGGTGTTGGACATTCTTCACGGAGGCGGTACAATATCATGATGAAGCATAGCTGAAAGGTGCATCAGCAAAAAGGTGGCCTGCATCAGATACAGTAATGTTGCGTCCTGACTCTCCAAGCCTGGACTCTGCGTCCTGTGCGTTCAGTGCGTCCTGTACCCAGGGGCCATATCTGGTTGCGTCAGGTGCATCCGGAGACCCTTGCCCACACTGGGTTCCGTCCAGACACATGCAACTATGCAACCCTGCCTCTCATGCATCCTGACTTAAACCTCAACATCGCACATCAGGATTCCCCACTACCCCTGACTAGAGTTCCTTACGGGGCGGGGCGGGGCGGGTTTTCACCCGCGAGGCCCCGCCCTTACAACGGGCCGGAGGAGTTATTTTGGTGGAGTTCCCCGCCCCGCCCCCGTCCGGCCCGAGTCCCCGCTGATTCTCTGGACGGGGCTCCGTTTCTCCCCACCTGTTTTAACGGGGACCCGTCTGGGGAATGGGCGGGGCCGGGGGCAGGGGCAGGGAACCCTAAAAAACCACGCCCCGCCCCGGGCCTTTCAGCGGGGCGGGGAGGGGAATTGGGCCGGGGGCCCGCGTTTTTCCGGGCCCCGGAGGCCCCGTAACGAACACTACCCTGACTCTCCTTTCAGCCTTCTTTGTCTTCTAGCCTGGATGTGAGCAAGGAGTATTTCTTGGGAAACAAATTATAGGTAGTGCTGGCGCCTGGTGAGAAAGCCATCATATCCTTAATCTTAAATATGGGCTAAAGACCACAACTTGAAGTCACACTCGCACTCAGAGTTCTATTTTCAGAACATCATAGATGAATGAGCGAAAATGCCAGCTCACTCCACTCTGAAAGTGAGTGATAGCAATAACACTGCCTGGTGGTTTCTCGGCACTTAGCCTCGAACTGGACGCGACGCGACACACTCTTTGCATCACAACACTTAACATCCACACTCCTGGGCTACAGCTTCAACACTCCACGACAGCCAAACAATCAATCCTGAATCCAACACCTGGAGGTTCCTGGTCTCGATGCCTGCTATCCAGTGGTATAAGATTCATCCCCATAGGGATATTATTCATGAAGTTACAGGGCTGAATAGGGTAGGGTGCTGGCGATCCCAGACCTCGAGGGCAGATTCCTCCACAACCACTGCTCTGATCCTGAATCCGATTCCGGGAGATTGTTGGGCTCGACGCTAGCTACGCAGCAGTATAAAGGATGTCTCTGTGGCATCAAAGCTTAGAAATTCGCTGACCCTTGTGAGAGTTGTCTTTCTAGATACCCTGGCGATCCCCGAACTCGATGGCTGACCTCTCCACAACCTCTGCCCCGATCCTGAATCTGATTGCTGGAGATTTTTGGGCTCGACGCCAGCTACGCAATGGTATAAGGTACATCCCTGTTGCATCGCACCTCATGAAATCGCTGTCTTCTGTGGAGGGTGTATCAGTTATCAAGCTGGCGATATTTTACTCGATAGCTTTATCTCCATAACCAATTGACCGATTATGATTCTGTTTGCGGGAGGTTGTTGGGCTTGATGCCAGCTTTCCAACGGTATAAGGTATGTCTCTGTCACATCAGAACCCAGGAAATCGCTGTCTTCCGTGGAGAGCATCTTTATAGTAGCCCTGGCGATAATTTACTCGATGGCAGATTACTCGACAACCGGTAAACAGATTTTGTTGCTCTTTGCGGGTGGTTATTGGGCTCGACGCCAGTTTCCCAACAGTATAAGGTACGTCTCTGTTGCATCGCAACTCCGAAATTCACTTTCCTCTGTGGAGGGTGTATTAGGTCTCAACCTGCCGATATTTTACTCGACGGCAGATTACTCCACAACAACTGGACCAGTCTTTATGCTCTTTGCGGGAGGCTGTTGGCCTTGATGCCAGCTTCCCAATCGTATAATGTACGTCTCTGTCGCATCAAGGCTCATGAATTCGCTGTCTTCAGTGGAGGGTCTATCAGGTTTCACGCTGGCGATATTTTACTCGACGGCGGATTACTCAACGACCTCGAGACGGATTCTGATGCCCTGTGCAGGAGGCTGTTGGCCATGATACAGGCCTCACGATGATATAAGATACTTCCCCCTGCGACCTTTATTCATGAAGATACAGTACTGAATGGTGTTATAGCGATCCCAGGACTCGATAGCTGATTCCTCAATGACGAATTGTCCGATTCTGGATCTGAGTGCGGGGGGTTGTGGGGCTTGACGCCAGCTACGCGGCGGTATAAGGTACGTCTCTGTCGCATCGAAACCCATGAATCCGCCAGTCCTTCTGAGAGTGGTCATTCTACAGGTCACTGAACTCGATGGCAGATAGCTCTACGACCACGAGGCTGATTCTGGATCTGATTGCAGCACAATATTGGCCTCGATGCTGGCTTCTCAATGATATAAGATCCTTCACCCTGCGACCTTTATTCATGAAGTTACAGGGTCCCAAGTAGGGGTTGAGTCCCTGGTAGGGTAAAGGTCGAGTCCTGGGTACGGCCCAGGAGGGGTTGCTTATGAGTATCATGATCGGTCCTGTATATTAGAACAATAGAACACTAGTAGTAGTAAATTTAATACACTGAGAGCATGAAATCTATTGTGACCCAGGTCAGGCAAAGGTAAAGGGGCCCTTCGCTTATCTCACGAAGATGTGGTCTGGCGTCAGGTGGAATCCAGAGTATTAGGTGCTGCATCTGGTGTGTCCTGAGGACTAGGTACTGCGTCTGGTGCGTGCTGAGTATTAGGTGCTGCGTCAGGTTGCGTCTAATGCATGGTATGGTAGGGTAGTTGAGTCCTGATTCGCCATTAGCATTCCAGCTTAAGGTGCCTCAAACACACACAACGTACAGAACACAAGGTATTATTTTTGCTGATATGGGTCGTGATGGGCATACAGGAGCGAATAGGGCAGTGAGGTGCCAGCTAAGGCGCGGGGAGGAGTAGGGTGCCAGCCAAGAATGGGACATGGTGGCAGCATACCACCTGAGGAGGCCAGAGGCAGTATGGTAGGAGCCGACAAAACAGAGCAGCGGAGAAAGAGCAGGGGCAAGAGGGAAGGATTGCCAGCTCACTAGCTACAAGTAAAAAACAGGGCATATGAGTAGCTATTAGGACAACGATAAGCTGGTGGCAAGACAGCAATATTACTAAGTGACCCTTTCCCCATTAGAGGTACAAGTCTAGCAGGCTGAAGCCTATAGCAAGGGAGAGTCCAGAAAGTGTAACACTAACAATAAACAAAGGGCCCATCTTTCCCACTATGCAAAATGCTACGCAAGATGCAAAGCCGGTGCGGAGTAATGGGGAGAACCAAAGTTCAAGAGCAGGTATCAATAACGAATGAGAAAAAGAACCTCCAGGAGGAGTGTTAAAGAGAGCACAGAAAGGGGAGGGAGAGGGGGTCTAACATCAAACTTCTAAACAGTAGCCATCCTGGGAGACAAGATATATGCAGGGTGCATGACCATAATTTCTCACCGTGTTGAGATTTGAATTCCCAGAGGTGTACAGGAGATGGTTTGTGTCTGCTTCCTAGAATGTTGTTTTTTTAAATATATATCCTGTGTAATATTTGTTTAATGCACAAAATCCCTCCAGCCTGTACTACCGTGAAATCTCGAGGAATTGGGCCAGCTTGGGGGTGCGCCTCAGCCGAATTCGCAATACAAAACACCGCTATTCGTCAATCTATTACAAAAAAGGTAAAGTGTCATATCAAAAACAAATGTGAAAATAATCATTATATAAAAAAAAGTCAATCTAAATGTGCTACCAGTAGATCATATTCTACTACTTCTGATTCATCAGACTTGGGTGCTAGTGTTCGCTCCTCCTCTTAAGTATCATGAGTTTCCCGTTGCTCTTGCCCATTTCTGAGTCTAACCTGCAACTTGCTTGTAGTTAGGCCCTTTATGCTAGGCTCCTGGTCTTCGCTTCCGTTAGGATATAAAGAAAGGCCAACATTTCGGAAAGAGGTAATAACTAAGTGACGGGAATCCTGACAAAACTGATCCCAAGCCCGGCCAACACAGACAGTAGTCATAACACGTCGGTCTCCAACTGACCATACCTCCTTGCCTGCATGCTCTTTCTCTTCAATATAGCTATCAACATAATCACACAATAGCTCTTTAAAGGGCTTATTAATTGAGACCTCAAATAGCTGAACAAGCCCAGTACAGCCAGGTGGCATAAGGCTTGGAATTATTGAATGCTCCCATAAGCTGCTCAAGATCCTTTCCATTTTGTGAAACTCAGCTGCGTCAATAGCTAGCAACCCTCCATCCTTCCAATCGTCGAGCTTAATAAGCTCCTCTTCGATCCAGCGTAACAATAGTGCTTCATTGTTATATGCGGTAGGATTAACTTCAACAGTAACACGCTTGTCATAAAGGGCTTCCTCATTGCGCCTGATTTGTGCCCCGGTTGCTGCATGGAAGATGAGCTTAGGCTTGATCTGAGAACGGCCATCCGCAAACACATAAAGTATCAATGTAGCTTGTCTCTTGTCCCATCCCCATCTTGTCTGTTTAGCCCACACAGTCTTAGCTCCTTTCATCTCATAGGTTCTTCCATTCAGAAATTCAAATAGAATGAGCATCTCATCCATATTGCAAATCTGACTAAGCCTGAACAGACCCACATCTGTGATAAGATAGGTCTTTTCTAAGCTATTGTGTTGTAAGGAATTGTGACGATTAAAGTGTAGCCAGCTTAGAATATAGTTCTGGAATTCTTCTGGGATCTTCGAAGCCTTATTTGTGGTAAACCGAATAGCGATACGGTACCGCTTAAGGAATCTATTGAACCAGCCGGCCAAGAATCGGAAAAGATGTGTCGTACCGGGGTATAACTCTTTGTATAACCGTGTTGATAGTCGCCAAAACCATCCTTGTCGTACTACCTTCCCTTCAACCCATCGTTCTACAAACTGGGCAAATATCTGTTCTTCCAACTCTGGCCACTAGTGATGTGGTACAACCTGCGTACCTCCAGACCTAGCTGGTCCTTGAGAAACCAGAATCTCAATCTGCTTTGGCTGGTTCCAATTACTAATTGTCGTGGATGAAATGTTGAAGAAAGCTTCCGCCTCCCTATAGCTAGGTCTTCAAAATATCCTCTCAGTCTCATCCTTCGCAATCCAATGATTATGAAGAAACATCAAGACCTCAACTTCTTTAAGCTGGCTATAGCTGCGCTCAAGCAGTTTCACCGCTTTAGGTGGACGATAGATGCGCTTGTGAAGTAGTTTTGGCTTCGGACCAGGTTTATTCTAGATCCTATTAGTAAGAAGAAAGTTTGATGGTAAATTACCGATCGATTCGTTTCTACCATCATGGTTTCGAGCTGCTTGCTGTGGAATGGAGTCGCTTAACATACTTAGACTGGTGGCTGTTGGACCGGATGGTAATGTGTATGATTGGTATCATGCGTTGATTTTTGCCTGCTGTGTACATGAGGTGTATTTTTGCCAAAAGAGGCATGTAGCACAATGCAGATCTCTTATTGCCTCTTACCACCAAGCTGGCCCAATTCTTCGAGATTTTACGGTATGTAGCCAAACAACCTCCAACCACTGTCCATCCCACTTCCCTTCCGCTAAAGCCCTGTGAGCCTGCTCAACCCATAAATGCCTCTATGTAGAGGTAGAAACAACACACAGTACTCTGAGTAGAAACTACTAAAGAAACCACCGGCCTGAATACAACGAACCAATAAATCCTGTCAGATATGCATCCTAAAAGAATCAAATCCCAGATAGTGAAGAAACAAATTTGCTAATCAAGGAAAACTTCGGGCCTATCCAGGGAGGAAATACACTTAAGTCCAAACCTGTAGCCAACCCACCCACAGCCAAGCGATGAACGTTATTCCTCCAGTCAGTCAGAGAAACTCAAGAGCGAGCAGGACAAAGACATAGGACTGTGCCATACCCGAGAGGTACATGTACCTGGGCCATATCGTATCCCGGCACCGTCAATTTCATTTCCCTCCCAAATTTGCTTTCTAGGTGATGGCTACTGGAAGGCTTCAAGTTAGTAAGCGACGGTGACCTCCAAGATACAATATTGGGAAACACAAAAGACCGGACAAAGAGGACAACAACCCCTAATAGTGGCACAAACAACAACACTTCAGCTAAGTTCCCCGCTTAGATTAGGGGCACCTAAAATAGGTTCATGTGTATCAAAAAACATTCGGTTCAATAAGTGAGTGATACCACATGACTACTCAATCATTTACAAAGACTGGTCACAAACTAGTCATTATCACCAACCGGGAGTGATAAGCCTGGTCCTGTCTCCAAGACTTGACCGGTTGGGGTATTTGGAACCCTGCCTGTAACATAATAATAATATTATCAAAACATGAAGCCAGGAGAAACCAGCCCAACTTTGCCGTTGTCGCGCCTCACTAGCTCCCTCAAGCTCCTGCGAAAATCGCGGGCTTCCATTTCAATGTCGACAACCATTATACAGAGGATGTAGTCTGCAGTTACAGTAATGGACTACTTACTAGCCAAAACTATATGAACATCACACAATGCGAGGCTCTTGATGGCAACCTCTGTATGGCAACCCAGCCTCTTTTGGTGAATCGTTACTGGAGACTTTTGCTTCCATTCTCCCGACTTTTGCTTCAATTTTCACTAGCATACGGCAGTTACCTCACAAATGTCCTCTCGCCTCTGTTGACTTCTGTTATTGCTGTCAAAGCCAAAGAAAAGTTGATAGCTGTGTTCCGATACACTGTGGAAAATCCCTACTTCGAGGCCCACAAAATGCATGGACTTCCTGATGTAGGGATACATGATCAATAAGGTAGCGTTGCTCATTGCAGGCGCTCTTCATGAACCAGATACCCGAGCATTTTTGGGACTGTTAGACGCTAGGGGTCTTCGAAATCATGTCTCTCCTTTATGTCGCCACAAATGTTGGGGAGCTCTACAATTCCGTCCTTGTGGAAGCCCTCCTAGGGCCGTACTTCAAGAATGCCTTATCGAGTGCAGATCCAGATGTGATCAATATCGAGATTATCCGCAATACTCTCTATAAGAGTTACTTGGAAGATTTTCACAATTTCTGCCTCACGACACCGCCCTGGCCGGAATCCCTACAGATTAACTATTGACCGAAGTTCTGAGCTCTGGAGCTGGTTGCAAAGCAATCAATATCGTCATCAATTCCTTTGAAACCGAACTGGATAAGCAGGATAGGAACAAACTGTACCTAAGCTTAGGAAAGCTTAATCCTGCGGGCAGTTGTGCCCTTAGCAAGATGGACGGTGTTGAGAGAGTGAAAGCCGCAGTTGAAAGTCTCAGTGAATATGAGGCTTTCTTTGCGCAAGGGTGAGTATATCAAACACGGACTTACAATTCGCTGCCCTCTACTTTGCAAAATTGTGGGCGGAGGGGATCCTTACAAAATCAACTGCAACTCTTCAAGGAGTCTCTTTAACATGATCAAGTGGTTTTCATACTTTCTCACACAATTCCCTTACCCCTCGCTTCCGCTTTCCTTCCACACTTTGGTGAAACCTTGACTTCTCTTCTTGCACTTATCACCCAGCACATGACTGTGGGGAGTAGTCTGATATCTTTCTAGCATATTCTAGCCGATGATACGGATTCGACGCATAGGTTCACTACTGTTCATGGACTATATTCAGCCACAATGACTGGGCATAATGTCTATTCTACGATCTACCTATTTCTAACTAGACAGGAGATGTTACTTGTTTTGAATAGCTTCTATTTTAAATATTGTTTAACACCTACCCTCAGATAAGCAGAGTTGGGAGCAGGGTTCCGAATGGTCGGCGGAAGACTGGACTGGACTAGCTAGTCCGGTCGAAAGTCAAGTCTAGTCTAATGGTGTAAATTAGACCGACCGGACAGTCAGGGTTATTGAAACTGACTCGACCAGGACTAGTCCGACCAGGCCCGCCAAGCAATAGGATAT
>Ga0307509_10003336_pt1 | contig 24546 bp, 31 predicted proteins | sample 10_EM_MG_FD_202245 | JGI IMG/M metagenome (GOLD analysis project Ga0307509, IMG submission 202245) | Populus trichocarpa ectomycorrhiza microbial communities from riparian zone in the Pacific Northwest, United States - 10_EM | ecosystem: Host-associated > Plants > Roots > Unclassified | place... | reverse complement strand
ATCGTGACAAGTCTATCTTATGCCTCGCAGATGTCGGTTGCAGAATATGTCTGCAATGCTGAGAGGTTCGATAACAAAGCTGGCCCCTTTGTTGGTTCGATCATGGAGACCATTCTGCGTATGCAAAATGGTGAGCAAGACTCCATGCCGACGAAGATGGATCATAACCAATGAACTGATGTGTGGGAGCACCATCAGGAAATTTCATGGTGTTGCGGTTCGGAAGTCGAAGTGAGATAACAGAATTGTCAGGGTCAAATGGTGTTCGCACTTTTAGAACAAAGCTGGAGTTTGTTAGCAGGTACTTACTTAGTATGAGAACTAGATGTAGCCCGCGACCACCCAGACACAGCATATAAATATCGAGGTGCCTCCCGAGCTATTTGAATATTATCAAGCAACGGAGAAGAGATCTTATCAATATAAGTTTTTACACTAGAAAAATCTTTATCGCTTTACCTACTTCTATTTTTGAATCATTGAGCCTTCCTAGACAATCTCCGTCTACGATTAAGATTATCGGCATGAGTTATCTCGCAAGACTTTGAGATAGGCTCCCGCCTAACAGTGGGATAAACGAGTTCAAGTACTGGAGATATCAACAAGTTATCAAGGAGAGTCTATTACTCTTTTGAAACTACCAGGAGAAGACTAAGTTCCTAAAACCTGTGCAAAGCTTGAGGATTCTTGTATTGAACTGAATAGAAAGTAACTGCTCAACCAAGTATAGTGAAAACTCTGTCTGTCGCAATCTGATCTCTCGAAGTCTATAGAGGTACAAGTCTTTAAATACACTTTCCATACTTCTCTTCACATCAATCTTTTTTAAACATTATAAGGTATCAAACAATACCTAACATACAAGTAAACAACAAGGCTTATAAACTTTCAGAGTTCGTATCCTAAAACAATATATAAAACAACTCACAAGGTTTACAAACCTCCTGAGTTTGTATTCTAAAACAATACATAAAACAAAACCATATCTAATAAGGTAACCCTTATCAGTTACAGTTGATACTTGTTGATCTCTGGTTTGGGCAGTGATAGTATTTCTGTTCTGTTGAGAGGTATTGTAGGCATTATACAATCTTTGCTACTGCAAGTTGTTTGTTAGTTTTCCATTTTGGTTTCTTTTTCCAAAGGAAGAGAGCTGAGGTGTGGGAATTGTGGGCTGATAGTAATATCTTGTTTGATAGGAGTGTTGAGATTTGTGTAGTCTCTTAATATGTGAGGACATTAAATAGTAGTATGTCATTGGTAGGTGGATAGAATTCATTTCATAGGCAACGTTCTCTGGGAACTGGCTAACTAGGTTTATAATACAGAAGCCAGGTATAAGGTGATCGTCGATTGAAAGATACAGTAGGGAGGAAAAAGGGATTTGTAAAGAAGCAGACTAGGATAGTAAATTGAGATATTGTATAGAGAAGATCAAAAGACGAGAGACTAGGGAGTTAGGATAAAAGAGGTTTTAAGAGTTGAGGTTTATTCAAATGTTTGTAGGTAGTAAGGGAGAGTATTATAGTGGAATAGTACATCATTATATATTAACCAATAGGTACCATTGTGTTATTATACTTTTTGTTGGGGAAAGCACTTTATCAATAATTTTTAGCATAATATAGGTACAGTTCAGCGAAAAACCTGAAGATTGCCAACAATAACAATATGAGTCGAATAGCTTTTAGTATTGAGTACCAGATAGAGAATACTCCAAGCTTCTTGAAATATATTTATTATTAAAATTGAAGTAATATTGGTCTTGTAATGACTATTTTCAAAATTTATCCAAGAAACCTTTTTTACATAGATGGATAGCCTGCTATGAGATCTTCCTGTATTCTACTTTTCAAATATTTTCATGAGTACAATTCAAAGTTATTATTGTATTTCTTTCAATACTTATACTTTGAGCCTATTTTACAAATAGGACAAACCTGTTTTAAGCATATCTAATGGAACAAAAGTTGAGATAAGAGTAGATTTATAGGAGTTAAAACTCTATTAAATTTTCTTAACTCAGCTATTATAACTTGTTTTAAATTATATATCAAAAATTAACATGTACTAAGATTAGTTACTATGATAAAAACAAATATTTTTTACATAGAATCAGGTAAGTAACTATGAATATTATTTAGCTTTTATTTCTAAGAGCAATACTTAATAGGTTGTTGAGTTATTTCCCTTTCATTATCAAAAACTGTTTATCACTTTTTCTCAAAACTATCTTTATTGCTATTCAAACTAAATCTGCTTATTACTCAAAACACCTAATAAGCGATTTTACTTATTTTCCCTGAACTGCACCGATATGGTCTGATTCACTTCAGGAGTCCGCCTAATGCCCTCTAAAAGGTTGCCCCAGAGACCAGTGCAACATTTATATACCTTCTCTGACTTTATACAAACATTGCTCACCAAAGATTACCCTATCTTGTGGGTACCCATAGTTACTCTATCCTCTCTTAGATCATACCTAAGATAGTTCAATATTAGCAGACACTTATACCAAGTTATGTCTACCTTTAGTACACTGAGTATACCTGACTATACCACTTCTGATTACTACCCAGTATACCATTTGGGCTAAGATAACAGTCATTGTAGTTATCTTTCGTAGTATTATTACAATGAAAAACTATAAGATAGTCAGATAACAAACATAAGTGAGTCATTGCCTCTTGCATTATTAACTTCTCCCAAATAGTATTGTTACTCCTTCTCTCCTTCCTCTCACTCTTATGATACCCTTCTTGCTGTCCTTTACTTGCTCAACCCATACCCTCCCTTACTCACAGTTCCACAATGATTCCAGCAATGCCAAAGCTTACTCATTGTTCTACCACAATACTAGCAATGCTGGAGAGTACTGAGAATGTGCACTATATATATACAAACAGAAAACAAATCAAGCAGGAGAAGTCTTTAGTTAGAAAGAAAGAGAATAATGAAAATCCACGACTAGAGCAAGCGCCCCAACCAAGTTCAAGCAATACAGTGTACAATTTGATTCATGTTTCCAAATGTGAGATATTTAATTAGAAGGATACCAAGGCAGAGGCAAGGGATTCACTGCATCAAGCACTTGAGAGAGATCGCTTTTATATTAAAGACTATAAGTGTAACCTGTTCAGTGCAAATAACTTTAGTCTTACCTATGACCGACTTCTGCCTATGTTGAAGAACTATAGATGAAGGTGGAAGCAAAGCAGAAGACTCTGGATGAGAATGCCAAGAAGATGGAAGACCAGAACAATACAATTTTCACCCTAACAAAGGTAGTAGGCTAACTCAGTTAGTCCTTAGAGTTGTAGAGGTTTTTCTGCCAGCACTTTCTGAGTATATTTAAGAGAGACAAGTTTGAAGCTATAATACAGATTGACTAGGAGATAATCAACCATGGTAATAACAATGAACATAGTAGGGACACTGCTACTGATAACATTCTCTATAATACTATTGGTGAACAAAATGACATTCCTACTTACACTACACTTTATGGATTGTTGCTAGAAGTTATGGGAAATTTAGGTAAGTAATAGTTGTTCCTACTATCAATATTAAAGAGCATAGTATGACAATATAGCTAATGGGACATGTTGCATCTCTAAAGATACTAGTAAGTAAACAGGATTTACTCTTCACTGTTGCAGTCAGATTTGCTATATGCAACATTATCCTGTTGGCGACATTGTTCTATTATACTCTTTATCCTATAGTATTTGTACTAAGTTATCAAGACTTTCCACACATTATAATAGTTGTAAATAGTCATGCTAGTATTCAAGCATCCCCATCTAAGAGAGCTAGTGTAAAATGTTACCACCTATTCAGCAACTTCATCCAGGCCTTGAAAGATCCTGGAGAAAATAACTTTGATGAAAATTATGTGAGGGAAGCAAAACACCCCATTGTACAATGCCTACTGGGCATTTATGAACACGCATGAGAAGGAGGTTACCCAGCTTGAGTCAGGAGAGTGGAACAGTGAGTTCTTTTTATGTTTTAGGAAATTCCTAGGGAAAGTGAATACCTAGAATTGGGTTACATAAAATATTTGATAAAGTTAAAGCGATCTCGACCGGTGAATCTGCCTTGTTGGGGTTAATGTCGCTTCGTCCGAGTAGCACACAATCTAGAAGGCGCGGTGCCCCGTTATTTGATGCTAAGTTGGCTCATGGGCTAGAAAATCCATCGAGGAGAATAATACGAGAAAGGGCCTGATTTAGAAAACGACTTGACCATCAGTCTGCCAGTGCACAGATAGTGTGACCACCATGATACGGTAAGTCGAACATTTCTAGTATTAGAGTGACGGCGCCCCCGCTCAAGAATGAAAGTTAGAAGTTAGAAGCTAGAAGTTAGAACTTCTTCACAGCAAGAAGTTTGTGTCATTGCGTATTCTGTGCTTTTCTCATAAATCCTAAATTTCGTAACATATCAAGCGTTGCCTCGGGCATGGCTGCCAAGGCTTAGGACTTCCTGACTTCTAACTTTGATTTAGTCTATGCACGGGAGCGCCGTCACTTTATTGGATTCGGTTCATAAATTAGTTATTTACAGCCAGTCGTCCGGACTGCACCACACCACAAACAACTAACCATACCAGCTCCCGGTATATAATACCAATTATCAATTAACAAACCACTTCTCCAAAATTCCACTACCTACCTTCAACAGAAGAAACAAAAAAAAAAAAAAGAAGAAAAAAACAGAAGAAAATGCCATCCCAAAACCCCCTAACGCCCTACTTCACCACCCCCCCTCCCAGGACCACACACACCCTCACCCTCCTAACCTCCCTCCTGTCCAGCCCGAGCACCTGGCTCACGCACAAGCTAATAGCACAGCACCTCACCCCGACAAAACCACTAACATCACCATCACAAACCCTCGTCCTCCTAATATCACTAACCCAAGATCAAAACTTCCACGTGGATGCTTTACGGAAACTTGTGATGTTTCCCCCTTCCCCCCCCCGCGCCACAACTCCCCCAACTTCATTCTGCTAACAAGCGGAGGCGATGGAGCGAACAGGGCATACCAAATATAACACTACACCACCCTGCCACGTTCCGATTCTTGGGGATTACGGAATTATGGTTGGGCGGTGCGCTGTGCCCGTGGCTACTGAAAGTTCTTGAAGAGTCTGTGAAGGGAAGAACGGAGAGGGAGGATGTGGTTGTTGTGCTCGAGAGTCCGGATATTCTCTTACATGCTGGCGTGGGTTACTCGGGGGCTATGGATTTGGTGATGGGTGTGATGGAGGTTTTGTTGGCCCTTTCATTTCTTTCCTTTTTTGACTTCCTTTCCTTCCTTTCCCCCCGCTTGAGGGTAGTCGATGTTTGGCCACGTTTTGCTAAATTAATCTGATTGGTATATATATAGGTTGCGAAGCATACGATTGTTTGCGTGAATGTTGATGAAGCGCTTATGCGTGATGAGGAGCATGCTGCGTTTGTCGTTGGGCTTGGACATCTTGCGTGGAGGGTGTTTGGGTTACGAGGGTTGGAGACAGGCGTTGCGAGAGATGTCAGTGGGGTTTTGCGCGTTACTGCTGGTGGGATGGCAGAGGGGGAGGAAGAAAAAGTTGAGGGGAAGGAAGTCTTGTATTTTGTTGGGGATGGAGGGGGAGTAGAGGTTTTTGAGAGGGGACAGGTGAGGGGGGGATGAGGGGGAGGTGTGATTTCGGCAATGCTTCCTCTGCGGAAATTGGAGGAATTGTCATGTTTGTATACTAGCATTCATATAATACGGTAGAAACAATGAAAAGGTAGACGAGTACTGTATAGTACTGCATGTAAGCTATTGGTTGGGTAGTCGCTAAAGTACTAAATCATTGATTATGAAGAAAAGAAAAGAAAACCAATAAGCAATAACGATCCAGCCGGAATCCGTTCCCTACCATTCAGCAAAAGCCTTTCAGTCCAATTCAATCCAACCCCCTTTCAAGCAAAAGGCAAAAAGAGCGAGAGAGGAGAAATAGAGAAAGAAAGAGAAGAAATTAAAAGAAAAGAACCCCCATCCATCCAGCACCTCCCACCCATAAAAACCAAGCACAAACGCCCCGCAGTACCTTTAGTGCCCACTAAATCGACCAGCTCGTACGATCCCAATTCGGGTCTGGAGTCGTAAACCATCAGTTTCACCCGTCAATCAATCGATGCTACGAGCAAGTGAGTGAAGAAGAGCCCACCTTGAACAAATGACGCCAAAACCTTGCTCCCAGTCTGAAGCAGTGGGTGGCCAACAACAATCTGCAGGAATCTTTGCAGCCCTTCACGGCGGTGCTCAATGACATCATCGGAGAACCTGTTTGTGAAGACTTTCCCAGGCAAGGGGGGTATAGTGACGCGCGAGGACTCCCGTTCTAGTATGTCGCGGAAGTGTTCAAAGTCGCTATATCTACGCCGGACGCTAGAGGCTTTGAGCTACAATCACGGTGATTGCGGTAACGACAGCAATCCATTGTTTAGTGTTCCCACCCTGCGAAAAAGAGAAAAGAAACCCAACGATGAGGAAGGGAATCAAATGGCTCACCTTGAATGCGGGAATGTTTGTCTGAAGTAGCAATGAGTCAGTCAGTCAGTCAGTCAGAATACCACACCCCTCGCTCATAAACAACGCCGGGAGAAATATAAAGAGAACATACACGACAAACAACCTCGTAATCCGTATACATCTTCCTCCCAAACCCGTGCGTCTGCGGATTCTTGACCTACGGGTAGAACAATACCACACAAGACACCATCGTCAGCCTCAGAAAGCACAAAACACGTCGGAACAACCCGCGGGACAAGGAAAGAAAGAGAAAGAGAAAAAAAAGAAAAAAAGGTGACAAACCTCTATTTCCAGGAAATTTTCCGGGGGTCCGTAAATCTCGTCAAAGCTCTGAGCTCGGGAGGATTGGATCGGAGCTTGCATTTTGTTCTTATTATTGTCGTTGCTGTTGTGGTGGTGGTTGGAGGTGATTCTGAATGCTTGGTTCGTGCCGGGGTGTGTTACAACAGGTTGTTCTTGTGGAGTCGAGCGGGGGGGGTAATATTAATATAGCACGGATGGTGATAATGAGTGGGAAAGGCAAAATAAAGCCGGGAGATGGGGGTTAAGGTCAAGCAAGACACACGCAAGCCGTGGTATGAAAGGTCACGTGAGCGAGTGTTCTTTATCGCATCTGATTCCCTTTTGTCAATCCGTAGGACTTGCCCTTGGTCAATGCAAGGTACTAAATTGTCCCATTAGATTCTATTAAAGGACCTGGGGGGGCATAAATAGGAAAGTGAAGAATATTTTATGATTGTCTCTCATATTATTATCATCTATATTCAGAATCAGTTCAGTAGAGTAGAGTACTTGGGGAATCCCTCGCCCCCCCGCACAAATCACGAGCTATGGTTATGGCAAACAATCAATCAACCGGCTATCACCGGTACTCGCCGCTAAACCAACCATAGCATCCACATCCCACCTCTCATCCCCCCCACCGCCCCGCCACAACTCACCCACCATCACCATCACCGCAAAATTCACAAACATGCCCGTACCAGTATCTGCGCCTGGAGGCCATGGTTCGCATGGCCCTACTCTCTTCGACAAGAGTATCCCACCCTTCTCTCATACTCTATTCAATTTGCTAACGAGGACAAGTGAAACTCGGGGCTATAATGGGGACCTGTACGCCTTCTATCCACCCCCTACCTTCCGACATCAATGCTAACCGGTACAAATAGCCGTAGGACTCTGCATCGGTTTCCTCTTCGGTACTCCCCTCCCCTTCCCCAGCAGCAGCAGCAGCAACAAACTGATCCCAAAACTAGGAGGCTACAACCTCCTAAAACACGGCCCAGGTCCAAACGGATTCCTTCGCTCACTAGGACAATACATGCTCGGCTCTGCCGCTACATTTGGGTTTGGCATCTGACCCAGTAGCGTACAAGTTAATTGACTAATGGCAAAAAAAACAGCTTCTTCATGTCCATCGGAACCGCGATCCGTACGGAAACGGACTCGGTCGCCATGAGGGAGTTTGCGAGAATGCGCGCTGCACCGGTGCTTCTTGAGATGCAGCGTAGGGGGAGAAGCAGGGAGGTATAGGTGTGATTGAGAGATTTCTCTGTATACTACCCGGGTCGGATTGAGGCCGGAGAAATGGCATCGGTATGGGGAACAAAATTAAGCTAAACATTTCACCTCTCACCAGGATATCGAACGCACACAACAAATCATTCGAAAACCTCATCCAGAAAATAGCAATATCCGGAAGAATACGAGCCCAGCCCAGGCAAGCCTTGTATTAGCCAACTAAGTAAGACCAAACTTAGCACAACCATAGAAAATAATCGCCTTTATGATATAAAAACCCGTTGGAGCCAAAAGCAAAAAAGAATAACCCCTGATTCCAGTTCTTGTTTTTTCTTTCTTTCTTCGTGTCCCATAACATATGATAATACCAAAGCAACAAGAATGAGTGAGAGCGAAAAAACAAAAAAAGTAAGGTAAAGTAGCTGGAGAGAAAAGAAAAAGACATGGTACACCGTGAAAACCTTTGTAAATGCAAAACAAGAGAGGATGAAATAAAATAGAAATAAGTGGGGAGGGGGGAGGATACGGAAAAAACTCCAGAGGAACAAACACAGTTAGGCAATGGAACCGTAATAAACTATATATCAGAAAAGAAAGAAGCCAGTTGAGAAAACAAGAGAAAAAAGAGTACAGCCAACAGAGAGAAGTGTAGTATTAAAAATGGTACTCGACCTAACGAAATTCTCCCCTTTCCCACTGAAGTAGTCCAACACAAACATTTACCAATACCCCCCCCGGTTGAAAATCTAGCCTTAGTAATCCATAATCTTTCGTATAAAATATCTCCAGCATAATAAATGTCTTGGAAGCATTACTACCAGGCTCCTGGAACTGCCTGAGGAACCTCAATACCCGACTTGTCTATGAGGGCGAGCCCAGTGAGCTCCTTTTGGGTGGTAGCAGTCATGGGCGGTTCGGGTGCTTTGGGGACTGGGATAGTCAACAATTCTGGCTCTGTAGGTTCCATGGGGACTGCGGACACCGAATGCTCCGAGTTCATGCCAACTTTAGGACCGTTCTGCTCCTGGGCCGGCTCTTGCTTCTCAACAAGTGCCTCTCCTTTCGTGGTGCCTTCTTGTTGGCTGTCTTTCTCGAGGGACATTCTAGGAGGTGGGGGAAGCTCCTTGTCGACTGGCGAAGGAACAATCGGTGATGGCGCCTCGCCGACAGAAGCCTTCCCGGGAACAATCGGTGGTAATTCTTTGCTTACTCTCTTCTTCGGAACCTCCAATTTCACCTGACCCTCGTATCCTCTCAGCTCTGGTGTTGTAGGAGGCTGTAGATCACGTGGCGTCTCGTCACCGGCAGGCCTTAAGCCCCTAGGTCTGCCATGTTCCTCGGAATTTCTCGCTGACTCCCTGTTAATGAAGGCTGGTATTACCCCGCCCCCGATTCTGCACCAAAACATACGCTCCCTCAGCTTGACGCATTCTTCCCACGCATGCTTCTCATCACCTTCATTCTCGCACTTCCACATGCCCTCCTTGAGAGTTCGTAGAAATGCCAGAAAGTCACAAACGCTCCTTGTGCGGTTGACGCAATAGGTACATAGCATGTGTCTCGGGGCAGTTGTATTATCGCTAGTGCGCATCTGATGAGTCCTGATGTGCTGCTCGTCCAACCGGCTCTCACCGCACATGGAACAGTTAACAGCACTGGATTTCGAATTCATAGGCAGAGGATCGATTTGCAAGGAACCATCAATGATTGCCGATGACACATTCCGGCGAGCCAGCCAAGAAAGGCCAGGCGCCAAATCTACCCGAAGAGTGGGTTCGATATCTTCAACTAAAACCCGTTTATAGAATTTAGTCTCTTTTAAGGCAAGTCCAATCTGTTGCTGAGCGTTGCCATTAGTGGCGGAGCCGACACTCGCCGGGCTTGTGGGGTGGCTATCACTACCCTTATCCGCCCTAGAACCGAACAGGGCGCTGGAGAGCCCGGTGGGGGAGCTACTAATTGACGAGCCATAGGAAATACCCATTCCTATACCCATAGCTTGTATGGACGAAAAAGAGCCACCCGATAGTCGGGGTATGGGCGAAGTCCTGGTACCTCCTTTCGGAGAATGCAAAACCTCACAGAAATCTAGATAGGCTGGGACGTCATGCCTAAGGACAGGATATATCAAGCTTGTCAGGGATGTAGGTGGACACGGCTGTATGTCCTCAATGGCGGCTGAGTCGGGAGACAAGTGCAAGGCCTCAAAGACACGGCCCAATGATTCTTTACTCGTCCTGTTTCCAAGTGCCGGAGTCGAAGGTGTCCCGGTTGACATGGCCGTCTCCGCTTCCTCTTTCTCCGCTGTCATTTGCTGGATTACTTGCTTTAATTCGGCGAGCTGCTCCTGGTGAGAGGCCAAAAGGAGCTGCGTATCAGCTAATTGAGATCTCAGCTGCTCATTTTTCTTATCAACAGCCTCTTCCTTTTGACGCGCTACAGAGACCATCTATAATACCGTTAGCTATGAGAAATTATGCTCGGAACTGGCAAGAAATATGCCTAAAAAGTAGCTGTTTACCTCATTAGCTTCGCCAAATAGCGCAGCAGTTAAACCCTCCAGTTCCCGCTCTATGACCCTTTTCTCTTCTTCAGCCTTGGCCCGCAGCCTGCTCTCCTCGTTTAAGCGATCTTTGAGCTGCATTGTTTCAACCTCAATGTCCGACTTCTTGACCAGCAGCCCATTAGCCAGCATCTCACTGTTTTCCTTGGCCACCGCCTCCAACTGCTTGACCCTTGCACGGGAAATCTCCAACTCATGTCTTGTTTGCGAGAGCGAGTCGTCCAATTGGGTCTGATGATTGATCGCATTGATGAGCTTATTACTGAGGGCTGCCACCTCCACATTAAGATCCGTGCTCCCATTCTCGCCGGGTGTTGATCTGCCACTTGATGTTCCGTCGGTAACTGGGACCCGTAGTGCACTCTCGCTGGGCAATTTATAGAGATTTGGACGGTCGGCAGTCATTGTCGAAAAGGCTGGCGGTGAGGCTATAGATACAGGGGAAAGTTTATGGCCGGTTGTTGTTATGGAACGGAGAGGAGGCTTCGGAGAAGGGCTTGAAAAGGGAGGCCCATGCGGCCCGTTGGCATGGACCAGATAAAGGTATCTACGAGAGAGATCGAAAGGATTTAGCGACATGGTGGACAGCTGCGAGAGCCAGGTTTTTATCGTGGAAAACTCACTCAGCCAGCTTGGCGGCTTGGAATGAAATATGTCTCAAAAGAGATTAGGGCGAGCTAGATGCTCGGCGGTCCGGAGACAAAAGCAGCGGAGGGTAAGAAGATGATGAAAAGGAGCAAGATTGGGAAAAATATGTATAGAGCGGAAAGTGAAGGCAAGAAGAGAGTTTGTACGAGTACTTTTTTTTGTTGTTTATGCTCGAGTACGGGAAGGGTTTAAAGCGGAGGGATGATCTAGTTGATGTAACGATTGACGCTTCCTTTTTGTGAAAGGAAAAAAAAATTCAGAATAGAAGCGAGAGCGAGAATAGAATAGAGAAATAAGGGAAGGGAAAATGTTTTGTAAAAGTTATGAGTGAGAGAGAGAGGAAGGAAGAATGGGGGTGTAGGAGCGGAAGGGACCGGAGGGAAGAATCAAGGACCGAATAGCTGACTAACGGCTACTACAGGGAGGAGTCTTGGATAAGATGGTGATGGGGAAAAAAAGGTTGGTGGAGGACCAGTAGGAGGAGTAGTACTTGTACTGTGGGAAAGTGAGTGGGGATATATGATGGAAAGGAAAGGAGGGAATAGTTAGACTGGCGATTGAATGAGAAGAAGGAAGAGAGGGAAGAGAAGCAGCGTCACGCTCGCCAACCGCCTGTCCTGTCAACGGTACCGGTGTCGCAGTATCTCTCCGTCTCGGTGGATTGTTGGCTGGCAGAGCAAGTGCCCGGGTAGAGAGGGCAAAGAGGAAACGAGATGCTTCAACAGAGGCCGCAACGAGCAGCAAGAAGGCTCTTCGAGGGACAGAGGGAGAAGAGAGAGGAAAAGTGCAACATTATCTCTACTCTAAGTGGGCAACGCAGCAACCGCCCGGCAAGGACCAAGCCTTAAACTGCAACCACGAGTACAAGTGTCGTTAAACCCTCAAAAACGCCAAAAGGTCACACGGAAAAAGCAAGTTAGATGTTGAAGAAGGAGGTGACGGAGTGACGGCCGGCATTTTCTGTGCCAAAAAACCAAATGGGGATGAGCGGCTTGTCTCGACCCCTTCAGTGACTGGTTGGTTGATTGGAGCCTGGGCACTCGAGTATCCCCAACTCACGGAAGGGCAAGAAAGGCAGGGAATCCAGGAGGAAAGAGGCGGCTGTGTCTGTGGCAAGGAAAAACGAGTGACGAATTGGTTGGGATAAGAGGCGGAGGAATGGGCGATTGAAGGCCGGCAGAGAAATGCAAGAAATACCGTAGAGCGGTTGTCGAGGACAGGAAAGCATGCATAGACTACCTACTGTACTCGAGTATTATCCTGTCATGCTCCCCACCAATCTTGCCCTGTAGCGATCCGATCGTTGTGCCGTCGTGCGTTTTGGGCAGGGCGTTTAATAACGAGTGCTATTCTCGCCTCAATCGAGAAATTGTTGTCGTCGGGAGGAAAACTACGCAAGCCTGATCTACAACACGAAACTCAAACGGTACGGTACTTGAATAGGCTGTCGGCAGACTACGGTATCGCATCGCCAGGTATGATATGGTTTGCTGCTATGGCAGAACGCCAGACACGCTGGGGGGACCGGAAAATAGGCAGCAGAGACCGCAGTGTTGTCTGGATCATAGCTCTAGTTAGACTTGTTCGACCCCGTTGAAAACTTTCTAGGAATACCTTAGCCTGCGTATTTCTGAGCTGCAGGGAGTGGCTGATGTTCCGCTACTCGAGTACCGGTACGAGTACATTACGGTACCATACCCAGCAAACCGCCGTACCCAGCAATGCCATACTAAATTTATTACGCCTACCCTGTTCTCTGCAGCTCCTTTGCCATGCATCCCAGCAATGCGGGGCGAAGAAGCACACCAACGAGGGGCACGGTGCAAACCTTCCATCTTCCATCACCATCTCATCCTCCACACAATTTATCCTTAAACTTTCCCCCACTTCTTCCATCACACCGCTATCGACACATCTCACAACATGGATGACGATGGTTTGGCTTCCTACCTCTTTATTTTGTGTGAATGACCATATCACGCTGACCAGGCAAAACACAGACTTGCAGAAAATCCGCCAGGCGAGGATGCAGGAGCTTGCCCAACAGGGCCAGGGCCAGGGTGGAAACGATAAGAAGTATTATTCCATGAACTTCTCCCCTTAAATATTATATGTACAAATATATTCTTACCATGGCATTAGGCAGCAAGAAGGTTTTTATTTTCCACATCTCGATCCACAGCATCTCATTCGTCTTCTAAACTCGTGCGCGGAAACCAATAGATGAAGCCCGGAAGTCTATAATTTCACAAATACTCACCCCGGAGGCTGTCGACCGCCTTGGCCGTATAGCCATGGTTAAGGAATCGAGAGCCCGCGATCTCGAGAACCGTTTGATCATGATGGCTCGTTCCAATCAAATTCGTCAGCGTGTCACGGAGGAGGATTTGATTGCCTTGATTAATGCCATCGACGAGAAAAATACTACTGAGCAGAAGGTCGTTTTTTCACGTCGCAAAGGTATCCTTGACGACGATGACGATTTCGACCTGTGAATAGTGTGTAATTTTCTGGTCTGGTGGAGACTGGCGTTTTCGTGGGGGCTTCGAGATGGTACTGTTTCTACGAAAATCACACCTTTGAAAATTGTCCGAGCGGGTTGAAATTCCCTGACGCTATCGTCGATAATTTACTGGACAGTTGGGTGATGAAAAAACTGGCGGGGGGGGGGGCCGCGCTGTGTGGGGGTATCATAGCAATACAAGTAGTGCTCTAATGTTTTACAAGCTCCTTTACAGTTTTTTCAGCCTTTTTCCGAGCCTTCAATTCTGCTCTGATCTTTCGAAGACTACAGTAGGCAATGTATCGTATTAGTGCGGTGTCAATGTTTGAATATGGTAAGACTTACTCTGGGGGTTTCTCCAAGCCGATTCTCTCCCTCAGTCCCTTCACCTCAGTCTCCAGCTCCTCTTCCCAATAGATGTTGATCACCTCCTTGGCCTGCAATCCATTTCTGATAGCCCAAGGAAAATACATGGTCAAGGCCCTCTTTCTCTCCTCCGGTCTCAGTCTCGCCAATGCAAACATGCTCAGGCCAGTCATAGGAATCAGTGTATTTGCAAATTCAAAAGCCTTCAAGGCAACCTCTCCCTCGACTATGATAGGTAACCCTGTAAGAGCGTGATAGAAGTCATGACACTCGCGGTATCTCTGCATAACGTAGGCGCATTCTGGATCATCAATATATCTGACCTGCTTCCTGTTAGTAATTCCCTCTCGAGATCCTTGTGCTCTTATGAGGGGAAAGCAAATACCTGAGACCGAGTATCTGGCGATACACCCTCCTTATCCAACCACGCTGCATATTCCCTACCCACAGTGCCGTCCGGTAACTTCCGTAACCTTTCCATACTCATCGTGGTGGAGTTAATCCTTGGGCGATCTTTGAGAATCCTCCGGCCGGTAGGGGAGGATAGCATGACATCCCGGAGCCTGTAAATGAAGTATGGTGTTGCTGTGGCCTCTCCGAGAGCTGCAATCAAGTCTGTTTATATATCAACACCTTTAGTGAGAAGAAGAAGAAGCGACCCCAGCCATTGAAGTAAAGAACAGACAGCTATTGTAGCTCTTGATAAGCTACGCAAAAAAGGAGAAGAATACCTCCACGCCGAGGGTTCAATAGTGACATCACCGCCGAACCCATAGCAAGCAATCCCCTCTCAGGAACAGTGAGTGGGACATGACCCTCGTAGTTGGGCGGCGGCCGGGATCGGGAAGTAAAGGGTGCGAATTGAGACGCGAAAACCTTGGGAAGATTCCTCAGTAGACCCGTTTGCCTAATAGCCGGTCTCAGCACTAGTGAATTCATCGTTGATGTTGATCCGATGTTTCAAGGAATACCAACTTAGGCTTTTTCCATCTGTCGCGGCGTTCTAATCTCCCTTGCTTCAACCAACCAACCAACCAACCAACGAAACTAAACCAGCCCTATCGGCATAACGGTAACGGCACCATGGCCGCAACCCTCTACCCCCCACTCCCCGAGGGAGACTCATCATTGAAAGCCGAAGAAGAATCTGCCGTAACAAACCTCTCTCTCTCTCTCTCTCTCTCTCCCTCCCATTTTCACCTCAATCTAACGAACTGCAGACCCGAGAGCTAACCTGGCTCATAAGCTCCCTCCAAGAAACAATCGACAATGTCCGCTCTTGCCTGCGAGAATGCTCCAACCTCCTCGCCCCGAGCACCGGCTCCACGCTAGTCCTTTCCTCCCCGCGCTCGGAGTCACTGAAGGGGTATGCGACGCGGGTGGCTAATAAAATCGTTAAATCGGATATGCAAGTCAAGATGTACGGGCTGCCAAATACGAAGGGGTTTACCTGCCATAAGTTGAGCTTGGACCCCTGCGGGAAGGGGATCGTGCTGGAGCAGTTGACGGATGTGGTGAACCACGTTGCGGAGAGTCTGGACATAGTGAATGGAGGGATGGGCGTTGCTGAGAAGCTCAATGGAGTCATGGGGAGTGTTCGCGCTGCGAGAGATGCACTGAGAGGGACGCAGATGCATCGATTGTTTCCCTATCATGTTGTGGATCCCAGAGTACGTTCATCTGATTTCCTGCTTTGCAAATTTGGTCTACAGGAGGCTGATTGCTTAGATATTTGACCCTCCACTCCATCCTCATCTCGCGTTCGATCTCTATATATCGGAGGCAGCACTCATAGTAGAATTACGGACGCTGGATTCACTAACCCCCCAGGAACATCGCGGGCCTACTTTTGCGTTACCATCATTGGAGTCCCCGTTTGGCTTTCGGGAAAGATTCGCTGCGGCTGTTGGGCTGAGAAATGGAGGAAACGGGGTTGGCACCGCTAATCAAGATCAGATTTATAGCTACAAAGGCGGGAACGTGCGGGTCAGGGAGAGGATCAGGATTGAGAGTCAGGACCCTAGCTTGATGGCTGTTTGGGCAAAGTTGGGAGGCCTGGAACATGCATTGGGGCTAGCCATCAAGTCCTTAGACATTGCGAAGAGTGCAGCTGGGGTTCGTCAGCGATGGGATTGATTGTTCTTCGCAAATGCATTTCCGGTTGGGTTGGTTTGGTCCTCTAGACTACGAGGTTTGTAACCGGTTGCGGGATATCTGTGGTTGGGTTCTGAAAATAATTCCAAGGTCATAATAACACCAATTCGCCAGTGATACCGGTGTGAGAAATCTATAAACTCTATTATGAAGCCCCGTAGTTCATAGTCATCCTTAATTGCCTTTCCTGTTTGTTATGGGCAATGTTAGCCTTTGCTCGGGAAGAGCCCTCCTGCAAGTTGAAAGGAATGGCATACCTTGTGACCCGCCTGTAATGACAACCTCTCGATTGTATGAGCCAACCTTTCCTTCTTCCCCTTCAACATCCTTAGCTTCTCCGCATTCTGAACATTCCCACCAAGACCACCTCTCCTCTGCCTCGAAGAAGCAGAAGAAGAGAGCGAAGGCTTTTGCTGTAACCTCCCTTCCTGCAACTCCGACTTTGCAACCAACGCCTTCTCCCTCCTCTCCATCTTTGCCAAATGCTGTTCCACCCTGCGAAGCAAATGCTCAACTTCCGGCCCAATCTCGTCAGCGAGGGCAGTCTGGGCGGCGTATAGCGTTGGCTCGGAGATTAGTTCAAAGTGCTAGTTCCCCCCCCCCCTTCTTAGCCGTCTATCGTAGGTAGTGGTTTGCGCAGTCGGGGGAGCAACTAACCCGAGTACATTGTAAGACTTTCTTCATGCGCGGGAAATCCTGAATTCCCGAGTCTAGGATTGAAATTGAAGAGTCTAGGAGTCGGGTTGAGTTTCGGAGAGAGGATACGCAGCCGCTTAGCGAGGAAATTGTGCCCGTGGTTCCGAAGGACATTTTTCTTCCTCTTTGCTTTATTTTGTTTTTGGTGGGATGGGGTGCTCTGTGTGCTGGTACAGTACCGTGTCGGGTTTGTATCGGGTATTCTTTTGTCACGAGTGATTTTAGTGGAGATCTGGGGGATTGTGCTCGCAGGTTGATGCGAATTCTGATAAATGTATTCGAACTAGACGGGCCGAGTTTTATTAGCGCTTTCTGTGGATGCTCCCTTATTGCTTTTTTGAGCCCTTTATTTTCTCTGAAAATACAGCATTTGGGTGGGTTGATTGATTCTGCGGACATCTCTTTTTCCCACAAACCCGAACCCGATTCCACCCTCGAAACATCAACCACCACCACCGCTTCTCATAAATCCATCAACCACCATCAACTACCTTCCAACCGACGTCAAACCTCGAATCGTTCTGACTCCTAGAAACCCCTCGCCATGCTCGAAAGAATCTTTGGAAGGAAGTGGCCTGCGCCAGTTGGTACGCTCCTACCATCGATTCCCCCCGCTCTGTATCTCACTCTCTAACAACGATGCGATGATTAGCTAAGCCGATGGCACCTTTCTATGCTGCGGGTACATAAACTTTCCAATGGGGGGGGGGGGTTAATCAGGAATCGCTGGCTAATTTGTGCAGGTGCGATCATTTTCTACGGAGTCAACAGCCTTTCCAATGCTATCGCCAATAGTACGTTTTCTTTGGTCCATGCACTTGCCACCTCTTTCTTTTTTTCTTTTTGCATGTGGAGATTGCTGTGCCCGGAGGATTTTACGGGGAACGGATGAGGTTATGGACGGTATGGTGACTAACAATCCGCAGGCGAGGAGTATAGGAATGACCCTCGCAATCCCAACGCCAGGGCGAACCCTCCCGGAAACGCCGGACAGCATCATTAGAACTCTTTTTCACTTTCTTCTAGAAAAACATAGATCTGTCGGGTGGGAGAAAGTGAATGGCACGGGTTGAACAGGGGATGAGAAGGGGTTTTGGAATGTAGTGCTGGCAGTCTTGTTTTATTGAAAAATATCAATCCTCTGCCGTCTTCTCGTGGGCATAAAGTTTAACGTACCTGATGGCTTACCGAACGAAATTTTTGGTGAGCAACACCACAACTTCACAAAATGGCAGTAAAAAATAATGGTTTAAGTGAATCAACTATCAAAATAGCTAAAAAGAGTTATGATACTACCAAGAGAAGTATTAGACTCCAAATCGGAATCAATATTTTCCACCTGCTGTTTCCTCTTGTTGAAATTTTTTGATCTTCCTGCACGCTTGCTCCTCTAAGTGGTTTCCCACGCTCGCTGAATTTTTTCGTTGCGCCATATTTTTCGGTATGATATGCAGTCAAGGACATTCTAAAGTTACTGGACCAGTGCTTGGATGGCCGCAGGAGGGAAACCCAGCCCACCCCAGCCCAGCCCTTCTTCGCTCGGTTGCCACTCACCAGCGCCTATTTAAGTTCCGCCCTCTCTGCCTTCCTACCCCCTTCTCCCTCTCCCCACCAAGAACGAACACTCCTCCCTCCGCCCTTTCCTCCACGCTTTCCCTTCCAACACACGAACTACCAACACAACACTTTAACTCCCAAACTACTGCTCCGAAGCACCCAAACACAGCTTTCCCGCATACCCAACCCCCCTCGAACTCTGTTTATGTCCATCGAAAATCTCAAGGTTAATGGTGAGTCTTTTTTTTTCTTCTCTCCTTTCTCGAGCAAGCTATTGCCACGCCGGTCAGCGCGCGCCTCCTTGGAAAGTTTGTCCTAGAGGCACAACTCCTTATTCGTCGCCTTGCTGCAGGATGCTTCTTACTCGCCTAGCTTCTCCTTGCCGAATGCTAACACCTTTTTCCCAGATCCTTTCGCCGACGACGTTGGTGATACTCAGCCCAAGAATTACGTCCATATTCGTATCCAACGTGAGCATACTTGGTTCCTTCCTTTTTTGTTGGAAAAAAAAATCTGCACTTTGCTCTGCACATTTACTGACTTGTTTCTTTCAGAGCGCAACGGTCGCAAGACGTTGACGACTGTTCAGGGGTTGCCTAAAGAGTACAGTCCTAAGGCTCTTTTGAAAGCTTTTAAAAAGGAATATGGTAATTATCTATCCTCCTCCCCACCATTTTCATTCGATTCGGGGCTCTGCCCGTCTGTCTTGCATATCATCTGGGCAGGGCATGGATCTTACCCCTTGGTTGTTTGTTTTGGGATAATGGAAGCGCTGACCTTGTGTTACCTTGATCGTCACAGCTTGCAATGGCACCATCATTCAAGATAAGGACATGGGGGAGGTGATCCAACTCCAAGGTGATCATCGTACAAAGGTTATGGATTTCCTTACCGATAAGGGAAGCGACAAGATGGGCAAGTACGCACTTGCCAAAGAAAATATCAAGGTGAGTCATTTTTTTCTTCCCCCGAGATACAGTATTTCACGGCATAGCGAGTCCAAGGCATAGCGAGGATGCCCATACAAATAATCCCTGCCCTATAAAAGTGCTATGGGTGTTCTCGGCTCACCGTGGACTCAGTTCACCGTGGGTGACTGTAATTTCCGGCGATTCGGTTTGAGGCTCTGCTCACAAAATGTTTTAGATCCACGGATTTTGAGCCCCGCGTCGCCAGCCTTCCTCAACACCCTTTGCTTTGGTTTTTGGGGAATGCTTTTGTGCTGGAAGACATGTTGTGGGTTGATTTCGGTGTGCGTGCTTGAATTTTTGTGTGGGGGGGGGGGAGAGGAGAAGGGGGTTTGCAGTATACATACCTAATAAAAGTTACTCAAACGTACTTAGTCTCCTGGGGCGCCTGAACTGCCTTGGCTTCATGGTTTTTGACTGGAGGGGTTCTTGATTGTTGGTGGGAGTGGCTTTTTTTTCTTTCTCTTTTTTTTTCTTTTTCTTTTTCTCTTTTTTCCTCGCTGGATGTTTGTGTGAGATTCAGGGCTGAGGCGGACTTGGATTAATAAAATGACTTTAAAGTCGACTAGACGATTGAACTGTGAATAGGAGTTTTAGAGGTGCTGTCCAGTACTTGTACTCGGGTAAACTATTGCAAAGCAAGCCCAGGGTACTAGTACGGGTGCTATCAGTAAACTACAGTGCCTAGCCTCGGGTGGGGTCAAGAGCTGAGATGCTTTACCGTGCGGCACCTAGGCAAAAGGCGGGGTCAGCACAAAAATAATGTCAAGGACCATGACATGACGTATTTGAGCCAAAAAGACGAAGAGTACCGGTATCATACGGTAGATTAGACCACACACTTCGACCTCGATCCGCCAATCCCTTTTTTTCCTTGCTTTGTTAATTAACGGGTTATTATTGTTGTTTTTATTATTGTTCAAGGGTGTAGTAGCCAGTCGGTTGGGTACGATAGAGTAGGGACCACACACACACACACAACACTGCCAGGGCCGTTGATGGGGAATACTCGAGTAGACTTGAGAAATTGCATAGCAACCGAGCTATGTTTGGATACGGTTGAATTCAGTAGTTGTGTACAATAAAAAAGCCTCATAGTTAAGGAGAAAAAGGGGGTAAGTTAGCGAGAGATCATCATCATCGTCAACCGCGACCACCTCTTTTCCTCTTTGTTTTTTTTTATCTTGTTTGACCCCCAGCTGCGGATTCGTGTCGTAAGTGAATCGAATTTGCCTCCCACTCTTTGGAAGTTTTCTATTCCCACGGAAAGAATGCGTCGGGGTCAGAGAGGGCCTCCGGCAACACCGGTATTGTGAGTTTTTTTTTCGGGTCCGGGGGTTCGTTCACGCTGGGCGTGGACTAGACTACGATACAAGTGCGATGCTAGTACGGTACTTGCAGTAATTTTCTGAATGCTCGTATAATTTCTTCTTCTTCTTCTTCGCAACTATTGTACCTAGTACTCGTCCGGTTTGGAGGGCTAGCTCTCGCATAGTCTACGGTTGCGGTATCATAGGCTATCTTATGCTGTCCGTCTACCGCTCGAGTACTGTTTTACACGGCGCATGGTACAACATGTTGTGAAGTTGTGGGGCTTGTGTGTGGCGGCGATACTCACACCTGGTTGGTGGTGGTGCGCGTGCGGTGGAGTGAAGGAAGGAAGTGTTGGAAATGATCCCCGGTCAGCGTTTCATGGAACGAAGAACCTACAGCCGCTTATTGGGTACAGTACAGGATGTGTAGAAAGAGCTTCACTGAAGGTGAGAACGAGAGAGATCAAAGGTCAAATAAGAGTACGTGTTAAGACCAGTTAGTTTCATTGGGTTCAATCACTTACTGTGAAGGGAGAAAGGAAACTTATTGAACCGGAAAAGAGATGGTCCAAGAAAAGGAAAAAGGTGAGAGAGCGAAATAAGTAGTGAGTAGGGAGCCCCCGCAAACCAACCAACAACAACAGACGAGACAACCTCATGACTAAGCTCCCGTGAACAACCTATTATCTACAGGTAAACAGGAAGGAAAGAGTGAGGACTCAGTCATGAGGTATCACTCGGTATTTGTATGCAGCATGATAGCTTGCTTGCTGGTCGATTATTTTCGTTTCGTTTCGTTCGTTGGAGGAGAGGGCTGGACCTGGGATTGGATTTGCTATGTATAATAGCTAGACGGGTGGGATTCTTGGTGGCCTTATTTCTTTCTCTCTTGCCGCAAGGCGTTAAGAGGGTGGGAACGGCGTCGTGATATTGGGGGTATGATATGATAAAAACAAAAGAAACTACAATTATTTCATCCTGAACCTCGTAAAAAAAAATCCCCGGTTCTTGCTTTCTTTCTTTTCTCTTTTCTATTCTTATTTTTCCGGGTGTTTTTTTCTCTCTTTTCCCCAGGCGGGTCGGGGTATTCTTGGGAAGGGGGCGTTTTTGGTGTTCCTTGAAAACTTGACGGCCCGTTATTATAGTATGCTATGCTACGGTGTGTGTTCGTGTTCAGCCAGATCGGTCGTGGGTTTTTTTCCTCTTCTTCTCTTCCAATTGTCTTTAGAAAATAACGTGCGCTGACTAGGCTTCCCGGTGTGTTTTTTTTTTTAGTATAATATAACAAACACCTTACGATGGAAGAAAATCGGGTGGATTCTAGCGGTAGTGGCATGGACGAGTCATACATTGTGATTTCTTGGGGGGTTTTTTTTATTATGTGAGGGCTGGTGAGGTACACCTCGTCTCCCCGGCATTATTAACCTATGCAGGAACAAAAAGACTAATGAGGAGTATTCATATTCCCTAATCGCATTTTTTTCCCTCATTTTTTTCAAGAAGACCCTAAACATCACAAACAAAGCTAGTAACAATTCTATTTCAACCCTTTTTCCCCATTCGAAACTCCCTAACCTAGCGGGCTAGCTATCAACAGTCCAATCTCGGAAGACTACCAAAGACGAAACCTGTCCGTATAACCATTTCCTTTCCTTTCCTCCCCCCCTCGCTCCCTCCCTCGCTCCCTCCCCGCCCCAAACAACCATCTCCACTCAACACACAACACGCCAAGTACCAAACACAATCCACTCCACTCCACCTTTTCCATATTTTTTTTTTTCCCTCCGGCCGACAGCGACGACGACTCGACCTCACACATTCAATGTCCGCCACCGCCCCAACCACCACCAGCAACAGCAGCTCTCCTGCACCCTCCCAGCAACAGCAGCAACAGCAACAACAGCAACAACCCCAGCTCAACGACATCCTCACCATCACCATATCCCAAGTCAACGCCAACGGCCTCGCCGGCGCCATGGCGGATTATCCATCCGTTGACTTTCAAATCCCGCGCATCTTGACCAGCTCTTCCGGCCTCACTTTTCAGGAGGAGCGCGGGTGGCTCATCAATGCGAAGGGCAACCTGAAGGTTAAGGTTGGGGATGCCCTTCCGTGTCGTGTCTTGGCCGTTAGGGCGAGGATCGAGGGTGAGGAGGGGAGGGAGGTTAAGGTTGTCGTTGGAATTGTCGGGGAGTGGATTGAGAGGGAGGCGTTGAAGAGGGATTAACTTTAGCAAGGGGGACTTGGGGAAGGCTCGGAGGAAGAAACAGGGTGGAAGGGGTGGATGCTGAGAGGGAGGGACGAAGGGTAGTTGTCTTGTGTTCTGTGGTGCTTGGTGAAATACTGTTGTGGTAGTGGTGGTTGCGGCGGCGGCGCCGGGAGACAGGCATATGTCTTTATCTGGAATGTAAAGGTTTGGTAGGTAGACTATGGTCTTGACGGAGAGAGAGTCATTTAGTCTGATCCCTTTTATGCTTAGGTTCGTTGCGGGAGAGGCAGGGAGACGTTGACTGCCTGTCTGCCTTCCGGAGTGTGTGTGAGCGCGCGGAGGGTTATAAGGCATAACTAATAATTATCCCTTCCAAATGTTCTGCAGCGATAATCATGTATAAATGTATATAACATGTTTTGCCTGTTCGGCCTCACTTGCATAGCATAGCATAACACGCCATACCATACTACCACTACCACAGTAAACCATTTAGATACATATTACAGATACGGTGCGGCACGCTCTCCCCCTCTCCCCAATACCTACTGTACCTCAGTCACGGGTGGTGCATTACCATATCCACAGTATTTATTCTCCTGCAACTTCCCACGGGCTGGGGCAGCTGATGTGATATGATATGATGTGATGCCTGGGTTCAATTCAATTAATAACACAAAACGGGATTCAGATTTTATAATATCCTCCTCTTCTATTATATATATACATAAGCATGTAGGCTTTCCAGCCAAATTGGGAATGGAGAGAGAGAAAAGAGAAGATTGAAAATAGGACTGCGTATACTAGCAGCTTGCCTTCGCTTTGCATTCTCTATAAACCGCGGACGGTTTGCCATCAACTTATCGTGGAGCAGTGGTTAATATTATAGGAAAGAGGGGGCGCCGTTCGCAATAAGTAGTCGAAGGCTGTTGTGAATGAGAAGAGGTGCATGGCTCGGAACATGCCGCGTCCAGTCCAGTACTGTATCATACCATACATACAATACATACATGCTCTATAAAGTTTTAAACCCTGAAATGTTAGGCTTAAAGCCCTAACCTTATGATAATTAGTTGTCAATAATTGTTTTGCCCTCAGAGTTCAGTCAAGAAAATTTTCTTCTTCATCCTTATTTAAAAGGATTTTCTGAAAGACTAATATCATAGTAACAGACTCATATTTGTAACTTGGTTCTGCATAATGGAGAGTAGTATTCCCTATTTTCTATATTGTTACACCATACCTTACATTTAATATTTAGCAAATTTTAGTAACAATCATGAAATAACTTTGGCATGTGACTCACATTAAGAGTTACAGGTTTTACTCATAAGACATGTTTAGCACAGATGACTTTACATCAGCAAAAAAACTGCCCTGCGCCCTGTTGCATCCTGTTCGCCCCGTCCCCCGGACGTTCCAGGCGCTTATAACGTAAACTCCAGTTCTGGGTGCTTCCGCCCGGGCTCGTTTCGTCCGGG
>Ga0307509_10003335_pt1 | contig 24550 bp, 41 predicted proteins | sample 10_EM_MG_FD_202245 | JGI IMG/M metagenome (GOLD analysis project Ga0307509, IMG submission 202245) | Populus trichocarpa ectomycorrhiza microbial communities from riparian zone in the Pacific Northwest, United States - 10_EM | ecosystem: Host-associated > Plants > Roots > Unclassified | place... | reverse complement strand
TACCTTGATCATCAATCCCTCGCAGCGACTCTCGATTGCTTGAGTCATGAATTCTTCTATACTCTGTTTGCCGGCTTCGCTTTCACAACTCCTAACAAAGTCAAAATGGGCCATTAAGGAGTCAAGGGGTGGGTGTATTGGTGCGAATTTACTGCGAAGCAAGGACCGGCGGTCACGGAAGTCGCGGTCCAGAAGGGGCTTCCGTTTTGTCAAATAGAAGTCATTTGCTTTCTTATAAAACTGCTCACCTCTTCGTTCAAAAGCATCAAGTCAAAGGCAAAAACACACACGGAAACACGAACGTCTTTAAGGTTTACATCTTTGCGAGCACGATTCGACAATTCCTGGAAGCTCTTCAGAACTTGAGACTCGGGATCTATGGCAACAACCTCGGCGTCCATGATGAACGACGTAATCTCGAAGTCTTTAAGCATTGCTTTCACCAAGGCGATGATATCTGGATACTGATAAACATACTTTGAGTTCGATGGAAAGCAAATAAAATAATTCAATCAACATACTTTAGAAGTCATGTCTTCGAGATGTCTTGAGAATATTTTCACCTTGTAGTCTCCTTTCATGAAGGATGCATGTATTTGTGCCCTTTGGCCATCGTATTTGAACTCTGCAGCGAACGGGTTGCCATCTAGCCGACGGTAAATCTCATGTAGTGACCGAGTAGGAGAGCCAAGCATTGGTAGGAGAGGAGTTCCTGAAATAAAATCCATTTACTTGGGAAGGGAAGTCGCACATCAGCAAAAAACGCACGAACCAACGGTTAGAGGAACGCGCTCAGAAAGGGAATCTAGGCCCTTTTCAAGCAAAGCGGGTACTAAATCGTCGAAGCTAGGATGCCTGGCATAGACTTGTTTCATCAAGCTCTCCGCCTGTTGTAAGTTTTCAACTAGTTCGCTTTGTTCAGTAGTGCGAGCTTTGCCTTTAAATGGAGAAGACTGCTTCGGCGTTGTAGATGGTTTTTGGTGGACTTCCTTGTTGTTGATCATCATCTGACCACTCACACCTGGAGGTGGGGTCAATGTTATGGCTCTCGCCAAGGCCGTCAGGATAGAGGTTCTAACGGCCCCAACCCGGAGATTCTGGCATAAAGTTCGGGTAATATAGCGAACTTCTTCTCCTGAAGCAGCCAGAAGTAACTTTTCAACAATCTTTTGTTTTTCTTTGGTGGCACCTTGACCTCTACACCCTGCGATTTTGATAAGAGAATCGTAGACAAAAGGTATGGTCAATGGTGGATGGGGAATGAGAGTGCGAAGATTTGATTTGGCAGCGAAAGCAACATCACCAGGGTCACCAGTTGCGTTATATAGTTTTCTCAGTGCCGATGCAGAAAGGCCAGAGATTTGCTCTATAGCTCGGGAGATAATGGACGAGCCTAATCCGAGTTCAACAGGAACAAATTGGGGTTTAAGAGAGTTTGAGAGGAGATAGGTGCTCTGCAATAAGGACGAAGGGTATTGCGAAATGATGGTTCGCAGGGCGTTTGTTAAAATGTGGAGGATCGTGATGCGCGACTTGGTCTGCGATAAGGCCAGGAATGCGTGGGTAAGAAGAGCGTATGGCGCTTTCGAGGCTGGAGGTTGTGATTGCGGGTCATAATCACTTGGGTTGACATCAAGAGGAGAGAAATTAACAGCAGTGCTTTGCGACGCGCTTTGAAGACGAATCGATGCAACGCTTACGCCGCCTTTAACAGGAGTATATGTCAAATCAACTCGTTCTGACTGGCATGGCAGAAGGTCGACAGCGTCGTTAGCGTCAACATCTATGACTTCTGCCGTTGCCTGCACGGGACTTGAAGTTGCAACAGTTCGCGAGCTCCCTTGTACGAATCCTGATTGATCCTGGTCTTTTGCCTTTGGGGGGGAGGAGAAAAAGTGGTCAATTTGAGACTGCACATTCTGCGACTTTAACCGTTTCTTAGCGTTGAGATTAGGGCTGAAAGGGCCCCGCTTGGACATGAAGAGGAGAGTGGTCTAAGATTAGTTCCAAATAAGATTAGTTCCAAATTGGGTCGGTCCAATCATAACCAAATAATTACTTTCCCAAACTGACTCCAGCTTAATCATTGTCAACTACACACTATGGCTTCGTCTTCAGGTGTGTTTTTGTGCTACAGTTCCATTTTCCCTTGCTAAAAACCCCAGCTGTTGGAAAGTTGTCCAGGGAGGAATTCAGACGTCAGAAGGATCTCGAAGCAGCTCGGAAAGCTGGTACTGCTCCTGCAGCTCTTGATCAGGAGGGTAGACCCATAAACCCCCACATTCCTCGTGAGTGTTACTTTTACTCTAATAACAAAGTGTTTTGACGACTCCAAATTTCAGAATACATATCTCAGGCTCCCTGGTACCTTGATACCGGCGCACCTTCCCTCAACCATCAGCGGCGACTGGATTCTGATACTTCTGGGAATAAGCTCGACAATTGGTATGACAGAGGAGCGAAAGCTGGCCCTGCTTCTAAGAAGTATCGAAAAGGAGCTTGTGAAAATTGTGGTTCCTTGTCCCATCAGAAAAAGGATTGCTTGGAGCGGCCTCGAAAGAAAGGTGCCAGGTACACGAATAAAGACATTCAAGCAGACGACGTCATACAGGAGGTTGCTCCGGGCTATGATGCAAAGCGGGATAGGTGGAATGGCTATGATCCCGCAGAGCATAAAAAGGTGTACGATGAGTATGCCGCAATCGAAGCTGCTCGACAAAGGCAGAGGGAAGAAGAAATTGATAATCAAACGACAACAGATTTGGCGACTGTCCGCAAGGTTGCGAAGGCTGGAAAATCCGATGCGTCCAAGAAGGATGATGCAGATTTTGGGTCGAGTGAAGACGAGGATGCAGATGAGGACAAGTACGCTGATGCCGCGGATCAAGTTGGTCAAAAACACGACGCCAAAACGCGGATAACTGTTCGAAATCTTCGTATCAGAGAAGACACAGCAAAATACTTGATTAACTTGGACCCAAGTAGCGCTTATTATGATCCAAAGACGCGCTCTATGCGAGATGCTCCAGTGAAAAATGTGGCCCCAGAAGATGTAAGTGCGCGTCATGCTGCATTTGTACTAGTCGCTTTCTAACGCCATTGTAGGCCAAGTTTGCCGGTGACAATTTCCTTCGGTTCTCAGGCGAGGCAGTGGAAGTGCAGGAACTTCAACTCTTTGCATGGCAAGCCGCAGCACGAGGGAATGAAGTACACCTGAACGCCAATCCGACCCAAGGAGAGTTGTTACACTACGATTTCAGGCAAAAGAAGGAAGAGCTCAAGGACAAGATGAAAGGGAGCATTCTTGAGAAATATGGCGGCGTTGAGTACCTTGATTCTGCTGCAAAGGAATTGAGGCAAGGGCAAACGGAGAACTACGTTGAATATTCACGGGCGGGTCAAGTCGTCAAGGGTCTTGAAAAGGCGAAAGCAAAGTCTAAGTATCCAGAGGATGGTTCGTTTGCCTACATTTATAAATCGGGTTTGACGCCTAACATCACTTTTTAGTCTACGTCAATAACCATACAGCGGTCTGGGGTTCTTGGTATGATGTATCATCTGGCTCTTGGGGGTTTGCCTGTTGTCATTCCACAGTCCATTTGTCGTACTGTGCCAGTGATGCAGGGAAGGACGCGATCCATACTTCCAGCGCTCAACATCTTCTTGCTCCTTCCTCATCTCAACTTCAGAGGAGCACACACTCAGAGGAGCGACATGAGAAAATAGAGCAGAACTATTCTAAGAAACGGGTCGGCGAGGGTGATGTCAATCTCGACAAGGAACGTTTGGCACAAGCTATCCAGGAAGAGAGAAAAAGAAAAGAGAGAGGCGGGGACGAAGGGGAAAGATTTGCCAAAAAGCAGAAAAGCGGCTTGGAGATCAGTAGCCATGATGTGACTGAGGAGGAACTTGGTGTGTATAGTTTCTGCCTTTTTTTCCCTTTGGAAGGCTCATTGGCTGTTGTAGAGGCCTACCGAATGACTCGTCGGATGCACGACGATCCCATGGCAAATTACGTAGATCCAAAAGACTAGCATCTGCAAGTGCTCTTGTGACCTCCAGAACCAGTTACATTTGGAGTTGCACCTATTCACTTGTTACTAATTCACGGCATCATTGAGACAATCATAAAGCTTGTTTTGGGCATACAATGGACACGTGTTGTTTGTTTGTTGAAATCTCAGTTGAACCGGAGGTGTAACTGCAACCCCGTTAAGCGCACTGTTCACTTTCATTCCCGACGTAAACATGTTCATTGCATTTTCACGACGACGACAACGGCAATGCCTATAGCTACAGCGCCTGCCCTTCTCATTGGCATCGGAGCGCGCATCCTATTGGATAACTATAACCGTTCCGATGGACCTTTTATTAAAGACTTCATTCTCAGTGGTGTATGGCAGGGCGTTGCCCTCTATTATGCCACGAAGGCGTCAGGAACCTCAGGACTCGGAATTCTTCTCGCTTTTGGCATCGCTATCAAGCTCTTTATCGAATTTAACTTGTACTCGGACGTCACCAGATGTGTTACGACAATCTTCGGCGTTGCCCTTGGTGTCTTGATTACAGATTTCCTCTCCCAATATTTCGACAAGCCACCTTTTTCACCCGAACGAAGACGCAAAAAAGCTACACTCACTCCGACACCTCAAAAACACGAAAAGAAGCGCGATAAACCCCCAATTAACGCTCACATGAATGTGGCCCCAAGTGTCACCACAACCACCGACATTACTGACCTCCGAACTTTGGCAACTAGATCAATCCATATATCCGATATCACATCCGTTGATTCGAGCTCAGACAGGCTCGGGCCTGTCTCGTCAATGACAGCGCTCGAACGAGAGATTCACGTCCTCCGAACGCGTGCGGCACTCGCAGACAGCGAGCGTCGTCGTTTGAAGGAGGAGAGGAAATGGGCGATCTCGCAAGGTAACCTTGCTCGAGCATCGCAGATGAAATGGGAGGTTAAGCGCTATAATGCGCTTATGGAGACTTTTAACCGTGAAGCAGACCTCAAGGCTTTGGCAATGGAAGGTACTTTTTATGGTCCCATGATGTGATCGGCTGTTCCGGCTGACAAGTTTGCTATTCCAGCCTCGTTCTCTCGTGGTTTGAGCTCGAATAATGGACAATTCAACGACAACGGCGAAAGAACTGCGTCGTCAGGCAATTCTCCCAGGTCGCGTCCAAATGGAAACGCAGGACAGGCAAGCGGCCACTCTTCCACTTCAAGATCGAAGCACCCTTCGAACACCCGGCATCGCAACGGATAAAAACCAACATTCCGCATAAAATGTCACGCACGCCTACGTCAAAGTTCGCTGCATGAAGCCTCCAATGGCCCTCAGTTGACATTTACATCTGCACCCCGCAGCTGTCATCACACCATGCTTCATCGATAGCAGTACCTCTGGAAGTTTCGGGTACGAACGAATGTAATACATATTATGGAAACTTAACGACTGAATGCGACTCGGAACAAGAATGACGTCGTATATAAAATGGGAACAAGATAATTCTGTGCTAACAACTCTCACCGATATGATTTGCTACTATTTGACCGGACAGACGAAGAAGCTGGTACAGAGGAGGAACCGTTGGTCTTTGGACCCTCACCAGTTGTTAGCCGTGGCTTCTTAAGATTTGGATCAGCAGCCTCCTTCATAACCATCTTGGCATGAATTTCTTCCAACTTGCTGGCCTTCACCTTCTTAGGCCAAAAGAGGGTAACGAACCTACCAACATGAGGATGAGAACATAGAAATGGATAAAGTAGAACTTTACTCACGTCCATAAATGCCTTCGCCATCGGTCTCGATCCTCTCCAGCTGCTTCCTTGGCATTCAGCACAGTTTCAATCCGTCGACCAATCGCGGCCAGAGAATCCTTCAGAATGGCAACCTTGTTATCTCGAGGCATATCTTCACCAGATAGCTTGAGTTGTTTCTATACTTCCATGTTAGAAGCCTCGTCATAATGAAAATATGAAAAAAATTACCAATTGCCTTTTAACTGGGCGTAGCTCCTCTTTGGTGGCAGCCTCATCCATCGAAGGACTAGAGAGTTTATGTCTGAGTGGATCCACCACATATCTAGGATGAAAAATAAACATACCACTCATCCGACGACTCAGAATCCGTGAACGTTGGTGTAGGTCGACGCTTCCTCTTCTTCGCACTGCTATCGTCGATTGAAGCAACAGCCTCACTCTCAGCCCGGCGTTTCAGACTGTTAGAATACGATGATGACGAGGCAGCCAAAGCAGTCGGAGGGGGCGATGTCGATACCTTTAATGATCCTTTATTCCGTAGTGATGACTCCAGAGAACGCAACTTCTCCTCGTGCTCGCGCAATACACCAAGCAAGAAATCACCACGGCGGACAAGGTGGATGGCATTAGGGATCGGCCGGCTGGCAGCATCTTCGCCCTTCTTGCCTTCCTCGAGGAAGAACTTGCCTTCGAGGCCAAGCCTCGAGTCCTTCTGCATTGCTTCCCAGTTACCGAACCCGTACAGAAATGCACCAACAAGCAGCATAGAATCGTCCTGATGACCCCATCTGCCGGACCAATTCAAAGTCGGTCGGATGTTCTCCACTGGTATCTTCCATCTGTAGGGTTCATCAACTTCAGAGAGGATGTTGTACAGGATGCGAAGGTCTCGGTTTCGAGATAGGACAGTTTCCGCATTGATATTGCCAACGCCGCGGCATGTTACAAGAACAGCCTTGCTCTTCTGTGCATTGGTCAACGTTTCACCTGAGGCCATCTTGTGACGTTTCTGGTCCTCGCTGTCCTTCACAGCCTGCGTACAGATATCGATAATATCATCCGCAACGTCATACAACATGCCTCGATTCTTGTCCTGCAACTTGGACTCCGTAACCTAAGTGAAATATCAGAATACTGGACAACATTATTGCAAAAACATGATACACATACAATAACATCATACCGTTGACGGATGTCACCCCATCGTTGCATACTCCTGATCAGCACTCGTACATCTCGCTCCTTCAACTCCATAGCCTTCTGGCTTGCTGTCTTACGCTGCGCTGCCGGTGCTTTGGGCTTCTTAGGCGCTGGAGGCGCAGGCTGATCCACATCCATTCCCTCATACGACACCTGAGCATGTGTCCGTTTCCGCGTCTCGTTTGCAGCGCTCTCCTCTAACCGACGCTCTTCCTCCTCCAACTCCAGCTTGTGCCGCTCTTCCAGAGGTATGATGTCCTCCCAACTCATATCATTCTTGATGTCGCTGACATTCGCAAACTGAGCGAGGAAGCTCTCACCACCAAGTGAAGCGCCCACGCCATCCCCTGTCTGAGTCGTCTCATGGTCTTCGGCGCGACTGAGAATGTCGTCCAGGTCCATCTCATCAAGCTTTTTGCTCTGAGTGGAGTCATCTTTGTCAAACCTTAATAGCAGACCACTCAGCCGCAACACACAACGACAACACGAGGGGAGTGTGCCACTTACATTTTCTGAGCACCATACTTCAAAACCGCCGTTAACTCCTCTTTACTCAGGTTGTCCGGCTTACTAGTATCCTTAGGTGCACCGCCTTTTGAACTAAGATGAGCCTGTGACGTGTCCATCTGGTTGATAACTAAAGACACACATGAATAAGTCGTGCCGCACGGCCAATGTACGAAAATGTACTTACTTGCATACTCTAATACCATCTTCTTCTTGGCACGTTCCAACACATCCTCCTCCATCGTATCTTTGCTTACGAACCGATAAACATTGACATGAGACTTTTGCCCAATACGGTGGGCTCTTGCCATGGCCTGCAAATCATTCTGCGGATTCCAATCGCTCTGTCATAGGTCATAATGAGCACATGACTGCAGAGTGGGGAAGAAGGGGCAAAAAACAACCCCACATACATCAAAGATGATGACCGTATCCGCGGTCTCCAGATTGATGCCAAGTCCACCCGCACGCGTCGACAACAGGAAAGCAAAATCTGGTGATCCTGGGGCATTGAAATGCGCAATTGATCGCTTGCGAGCTTCGGATGCGATCATGCCATCCAATCGCTGGTGGGCATACCCCCTGAGGGACATGTAGTCGCTCAGGATGTCAAGCATGCGAACCATCTGGCTGAAGATGAGAACTCGGTGACCATCTTGCTTCAGACGAGCCAGAAGCTTGTCGAGAAGGACCAATTTTCCACTGTTCATCACAAGCCCTTTCAGCTGCTCCTCTTTCGTGTCGGTGGGTTGTTCGGCACCATCGAATAGGAATGGGTGATTGGCTGCCTTTTTAAGCTCCATCGCTAAATGAAAACGTGTATATCAGTAATCAAATGAAATCGGAACTTATAAGAGCCTCACCGATATTAAGCAGGCTAATATTACTGTTGCCATTGGCACTCTTGACCAGAGCCGCAAAATTCTGAATCGACATAGGTCAGGGGCAGCACAAGAATAAAAGAAATAAAACGACTCGCTTTAGTAAGGATGTTCTTGTAGAAATGAGTCTGCATTGCACTCATTTCTACACGTAATATGCGTTCGCTCTTTGTAGGTAGCGATGTCAAGACATCCTTCTTCAACCGACGCAGCATCAACGACTCAAGCTGCGCATGCAGCTGCTTGATCTTAACTTCATGATCCACATCGCTCAAATCAAATTCATTTGTTAAAGCGACTGGACATAATAATTGAATGAGACATGGGCAAAGAGCGTGATTCATGTTACAACACTTACATTTCTCTGGCATCAAAAAGTGCATCAACGATAACAACTCTAACAGCTATTGTCAGCATTATGAATTAGCAAAGCCACACAAGACTGACCCTTTACGTTGTTCTGAAGTGGAGTACCAGTGATTAACAGTTTCGACGCAGCATGGAAGGATCTCAAGGCCTCATATAGCTGACTCTCAGAGTTCTTCAGCCGATGAGCCTCATCCACTGCCAGAACCTGCCACCTGATATCGCACAACTCCTTCGCATCTCGCAAGATCAACTCGTACGTCGTCAACAAAACATTCATTTTCAGCTTCTTATTCGACGGGCCAAATTCGTAGTTCCGAATCACCTCTCGTGCCGCGGCAGTGCCGATGTATGTGATGACGTTGAGATCGGGGGCCCAAGTAGCAAATTGGCTTTGCCATGCCGTAATGGTGGAGAGTGGGACGATGACGAGGAAGGGTCCATATTGTTGCATCTGGTGAGAGAGGTAGGAGAGGAAGGCAACGGTTTGTACGGTCTGGCAAGGATGAGGGAAAAGGTCTTCCAATAGGACTAAGCAAATAACACACACCTTTCCAAGACCCATCTCATCTGCCAGAATGCCATTATCGCCCTTGCTCCACAAGAATGCAAGCCAGTTGAGGCCGGTCAACTGGAAATCCTTTAGTTCACCCCCAGTGACGGCGATGTACTCTGGATCTTTATGCAACCTCTTGAACTCGGGTCTAGAGTGTCTGTGGTAGGATACGCTCTTGTAGGGGAACTTGGCCTCAGCCTCACGCTTACGATAGGCCGAGATCTGTTCCTTGGCGATCGAGTTGACCTCCTTGTGAAGCTCCCAGGTGCAGTGGTCGTAGTTGAGACCCATCCACTTGCAGAAATACTCCATGTCACCACCGCTGGTCTCGCGATGGGAGACGATGCGCTCAACGTTGCGGAAGGTTTCGAGATCTTCTTTCTCCCGCTCCTTTTCGAGATGGAGAGCTTCGCGGTCTTCCTGAGAAATTCCCGGAGCATTGACACGGGATTGCCATATTTTGTAGGCCTTGATGTAATTGTCGACGCGTTTGAGGCCCCGGAAGCGCTTGAGGAATTCATAGGTTTCGTCTGTGTTGTGGAGATGGGAAAAGTTTTTCCACTTGATATGGAAGCGCTAGCAAAAAGGGTTATCATTTGGAGATGTTCCACAGGGAGCAGAGGGAGTATATGCGTACGACGTTCTCGAACCAAAGATCCTCGGGATCGTCTTCTCTGCCCTCGTCACGAGCGTGACCCAAGACAGCCTCGATCTCGTCTTCCTCCTGGTATGGAACGTTGGGATCTACGTAGTACCCATTTTGGTCTTCCACTTGCTCTTCAAACTTTTCGAAATCCTGAACATCGTCGACATAGTTTGGGACTTTTGTTCCTCTACTGGAGATGCGGACTTCGTCAGGGGGAGGACGGGATTTCTTCTTCTTCTTGTGGGAACGGGAACCATACTCGGAATCAGAGTCCGAAGAGGAAGCGTGACGGGCGGGAACTTCGGGAGCGGTTATCATTGGGCTGTTGTGCACACGTCAAACAAAACGGCACGTACCCTTTGGTCTGCAGGCAGGGGTGGTGGAAGAGCGCTGTTGAGGTTTCTTCTTTTTGGCAGGTTTTCGCTTTGAACCATATTCTTCGTCGGCATAACCGACATCATCGTCTTCTTGGTACTCGTAGTCAGGACCGCGGTCCTCATAGCCCTGTATAACAAAACATGGGAATGGATATATATATATCTACATAATTAGAAAACCTTACCGAGTCCTCGGCGTCCTATAAAGAGAAAAGGGATATTGGGCGATGAGTGGCACGACGAGAAAGAAGACAAGGGGATAATTACCGAGTCGTTGAGGGAGGTGGGGATGCGATGGACGACGTGGTTTGGGTTGTCGAGAGCGGAGTCATCGTCGATGGACTCGCCGTCGGCATCCAAGTCGTTGTGTGAATAATGCCTGGAAACGTTATTGTTGAGGAGGTCGTCGTCGTCGACGTGCATGGCATCGTCGGAGTCGTAGGAGATAGGGAGGGGGGGAGGGGAGGGAGGGGAGAGGGAGGACATGGTGGTGGTGATGAAGGGGAGGAGCTGGGCGCCATCCATGGGCAACGGACAGAATTCACACGGGGGAACAACGTCGGTACAGACATCGTGACGGCCAACGCCGAAAGGGTGTTCGTCACCGGCGCTCGTGACGGAGACTCCGATCTGTCCATAACCGGCGTACCACTGATAACGCAGTGCTTGGCACCCGTACGGCATTGCACGGCAATCCATATTTGAGTGGACCACGCGTCCGGCGTCTGCCATGGAACCTTCCCACCTGTCCGTCGTGCTCGACCTGTGCCCGAGCGAGTGGTACTCGTCGTCCCTTCCGCTCGACGGGTTTCTCGCTCAGCTCCTCGTCTTTCTCAACGCGCACATTGCCCTCGAGCACGACAACAGCCTTGCCGTCTTTGCCGCCCTCCCCAACAAAAGGTACTCTTTATTCGCCCTGTCCGTTGTGCCCACTCATCAGTCGCCTAGCGTCATCCTATATGCATCCAGCGATCCACCCAGCCTCGACTCCACCGTCGACCCAAACTGCTATCCGCCATTCAAGCGGCTCGACTCTGCCGTCACCGACCGCATCTCCGCCGAGCTAGCCGATCCGAGCCTTGACCTTGCTGCTCCGTCCGCGCTCGTCGGTGCATTGACCAGGGCCCTCTGCTGTCTGTCTTAGGTCACGCCACCGGGTCTAAGCCCTGTCTGACCAGTCTTTCTCACACAGACATCCAGCGCCTTTCGCTTGCTGCTCGGCTCGTGGATCCGCGCATTCTCATCCTGTCCGTGTCGCCAGACCTGTCCACTGCATACATCCCGATCATGAACGCGATATTTTCCGCCCAAAAATTGGTATGCATCGTTCTCGTGCTTTGCTTCTCCATTCATCGTCTGCCCCAGAAAATCACGATTGATGCCGGCCAGATTTTGGGGCCCGACACCGTCTTCCTCCAGCAGGCCGCCCATCTCACCGGCGGCTCCTATCTCTATCTGACCGAAACGAGTGCCCTGCTGCAGTACCTTATCGTAAGCCACCCAATCGCCACTGCCTTCCTCCGCATCTGACCGTCCCCAGATGTCCTTCCTGCCCCCTCCTGCCATCCGCAAGCTCATCGCCGTCCCCACCCAGGACAAGATCGACTTCCGCGCAGCATGCTTCTGTCACAAAAATATCGTTGACATCGGTTTCGTCTGTTCCGTCTGTCTGTCCAGTAAGCGTCTTATCATTGTCTTCCTCATCTTCATCAATTGCTCCTCCTCAGTCTTCTGCCAACCTGTCCCCGTATGCTCAACCTGTCGGTGTGTCAATTTCGCCTTCTCCTTCCCTTTTCGCAATCTCATCGTCTTCGATAGGACTAAGTTCCCCATAAAGACCCTTCAGCGTCTCAACGCTTCCCGTCCCCATAACAGTCCACGCTCCTCACCTGCAGGTAGCGTGACTCCTCCTGTCCACCCACGTTCGAGACAACAACATTCAACAACAACTCCATCAGCAGACTCTTCCTCTGTACACAATGGTTTTCTGTAATTCCCTACTATAATAACAACGACGTGATATAAATCTGCGGCTTGTCCCAACCCCAACCACCGCCTGAATGAGGTTGCGGATGTCGTACTATCATTGCCTAGATCGTCCACAATACCGCCCACCAAGTTCCCGGTTTAAGGTTTTTAGGTCATCGATAACCTCTATACATTACTTACCTTTGCCTTCATATCTCGAGTCGACCCATAGCCAATCGCCATGCTTTCCGTCGTAAATGCGCACCACAACCGAACTGTAAAAAAGGGGGTTTGGGAACGGGGGCAGGGAACGAAACCATGCATTTCAATAAGCAAAAAGAATTCTCTAGCCTCGAGGTCTATTGAACTTGAACCCACCCCGTGGCTCGCCCCCATCTTCACCTTCTTCAGCAGTCAGGACGATCACGCCTGCCGAAGGTAACCAATCACGGCCCTCTTCTCTACCCGATTCTATTTTGATTTAACCCTTGTCCACAGTAATCAAAGCATTATGAACAACTCACCCCAAAATTCCCTCAACAAGTTCTCCAGCACCCCATGGGGATCCTTATCTGCATCCTCGGGATCTCTCCTACGGGGAGCCAAAGCCTCCCCAATTCTGCTGGCAAACGCCAATCTGATGACATCTTCCCCTGTGCCTAGGATAGATAGGCCCAAAGGTCAGCGCTCGACATCCAACTCTTAGAACTGTGATTCGGAAACGTACCGGAAACACTGCACGCCACACCTTCCATCCTTGGCTTTTGTCCTGTACTTGACTTGGAGCCTGAGGACGCCCAGCAACCTGCCCCATACGTTGCTGCCTCTCCGATTCTGCCGGGATATTTCAATAGCAAGCCTCCACTTCGGGACACACACTCGTGTATTAGCGCACCTCTAATCGGCCTTTGATAGACAATAACGGGACAAACCTAGACACTCCAGCTGCCATATCGTCCTTCACACAAAAGCTTACTGCCCCGACCGTATCCTGTTTTTCCATTAAGCCTTCCTGGCCCTGCTCCCGTTGGTCTCTCGTGGCACCAGACTCTGCCTGCTCGAGCTTGTACTTCCATTTCTTCCATGTCTCTTTGGCCGAGGGTGCAATAAGTGATTCAGGAGGGACGACGGGTATACCCCGAGACGTCACAAAGGCTTGTGCACCAGACGAAACCAATGTCCTACATAACGGGTTTGAATTTCTCTTGGTTATTTTGATAACAAAGCAATATAGAAATCCGAAAAAGAAAGAAAAAAGAGATCACTGACAAAGGAGGCACGCGCCCGATCTGATCCTTCTTGGTTGAATGCTCAAGCACAACTCGTGTTGCAGAGATCGGATTTTGTACACCTTTCATTACCAAATTAATTAATTTATCAATAAACCATTATGCAACGAAATGAAAAGAAGAAGAAGAAGAAATAGCCGAGTGGCTCGACAGTGGCACGACATACCAGATAATGCACCGACACCGCCAAAAAGGCCTGAACCGTGCATGATCGACGCATCGCATTCGACAGTGCCTTCAATTGTTAGATTCGATCCATAGCCTGCGTTTAGTCTTTCATCATTTTCGAGAGATCTGATCGCTTTTTCTACCATGTTGAGACTTGGGCTCTGGGATTGGAAGCACGACTTTTGAATTTATTTGTTTTTTCATAGCGTCAGTTTTTTTTTTGGACTAATACAAACCCGGAGAAGGAGTGCAGAAATGGCTTTTGATTTGGGGGACTGCACCGCACAATACTAGTGTGGTCATGATCAAATGTACACACGTACTTGTTGTTTTGTTTCATCCTTTTTTTGAAGTTCTTCTTCTTCTACATCCTGGGATGGCGATGACGATACAACGGCTTTTAGAGCCTCGGCACATGCGCTGTAGAAAAAACAGCATTTGGAAAATGTATTAGAACCAAGCTTTAGAGCAGAAAGAAAGAAGCAGAGCGAAAGGAAGCACATGAAGCCAAAAAATTGAATTGATGTGTGTCGAAAGCAAGTCTCTTCAAGTTGAAACACCCATTGCAGAAGGGGAAAAATATAATGGAGAAGTCACGTTTTCAGTGCCTCTTTGACACCTTGCTCATCCTTACACCCGTGTACACCGGCCCCTCCATGAACGATGATGAAAGCAAGAGGAGACATCTTACTGTGTAGTGCTGCGTTGTCGGATATGATTAGATCGAAATCAGCCACCACGTGGTAGTTTTCCAGATTGGGTAATATCTAAATATCCATCGCTACGATCAAACGAAAATCAAATATGCCGATCCGACCAAAAAAAAACGTGCTAGTGGGGTTGGTATGGGGTGCAACCCCGCAGGGGATCAGGTCGACCCTGAATGCGAGAATCACGTATTTATCAACCTGCACCAGTCCCCAGGCCAGGGACTCGGGAAATAAAAACACGCATAGGTTAGATACGTAGAAATTAAATCAATCACACACGAAATTTCATATATGTACATTATACAACAAAGGACCAAAGCGCAGCCTCACTCCCAAACCCGGCTCCAGAGTGCCATTGAACAATCACCCTCAAACAACTCCTGAAAGATCAACCACACGCGCTCCCTCGCTTCTTGTCGCCACGCCCTTTTCCGTAGCGACAGCCGTGATAAGCTCCGCAGGCGTCACATCAAAGCTGGGGTTGTATACCCCCTCGAGGCCCGCAGGTGTGATCATCACCTGGACCTGCTCAACAGCCGCAAGTTTGGTTTGGCCCGTTGTAGCAATGCAGCACTGATCATTTTTTATTTCTTGGGAAGGAGGATAGCGAATACCGCGTACAAGGCATGCTTCGAGCTTGGGACGGTGTTCTATTGGAATTCTAGAAAGAAAGACAAGTGGCGGCGTGAGGGGGGAGCGTAGAAGGCGTGGTTGGCTATACATACTTTGAACCGTTCTCGATGTCAAGGTCGACTGTGCTGATGGGTGCGACCACCATGAAGGGTATCTTGTGACGCGCTGCGAGAACAGCCGCATTGTACGTCCCGATCTGGATTGTGCGTAAGCGGGGTTGAAACGCGTTAGGAAAGGTGATCATCATTTGAAGGAACAAACTTTGTTGGCAGTGTCGCCATTCTTGGCGATCCTGTCTGCCCCGACGACTGCGAATTTTGAACAAATTAATTTGGGATCGATATTCACTTGATAAGCAAGGACACGTACCAACAGCGTGTATTTTGTGGTGTTGGAAGAGTGAGCCGACCATGGTATCACAAATCATCACAGAGGGTACGTTTAGAGTTTGGAGCTCTAGTGCGGTCAGCCTGAATTTTATTTTTTTCACATGTAAAAGTCATGAGAAGAAATCTTGTGCAAGAACTTACCGCGAGCCCTGGTGGTATGGCGCTGTTTGGGTATAGTACGCTGTCCCGAGTTTCCCAATCTCGTGAAGATAGGTGATCGCACCAATTGCGGTTCCATAACCCTGCGAACAAAATGTAATTAAATTGCGCAGAAATTACTTGAGTAAAATATAAACATACAGAGGTGGCCAGACTCCCAGTATTGCATACCGTCAGGATGTTCACATCACCTTGCACCTTGTGGTGATCCAAAATCCACTCGCCAGCGCGCTTAGCCATATCCTTATTCCTCTGCAGATCTTCGTCATGGACCGCTCTTGCCTCGGCCAATACATCCTGTGCAATAACACGAGGGTCTTTTCCTTCTGCGATACCATCATTTAGCTTCTTCTTCAGTCGGCGGACCGCCGTGCCGAGGTTGACAGCAGTCGGACGCGATGTATTGAGGAAATCGAGAATGGTGTCCAGTTCCTGTTTCAGGATATCGGGCCTGGCAAGGTGTAGGGGTTGGGGAGACGATGCGAGGTCGCGTGTGAGGGACTGCGCGACGGAAAGCGCAGCGAGGGACGCGATGGCGGGCGCGCCACGAATCTTATTAGAATGAACTCGTGTAAGTCAGATTATCAACAAGAGTTCTATACTACGGTACCTTCATCGACTTGATAGCCTCATGCGCATCTTGGACGTTGCAGATGGACACATACTCTGTAACATGGGGCAACAGCAACTGATTTACAATGTCGATTTTGAGAAGGTCTTCGGAGACTTTAATCGACACTAGTGCCATGCTTGGATGAGCTGAACGATTAGCAGCGACCCGGAATTATCTGTTTCGGCATTCCCAAAGAAGCAAGCGTGGATAGGTTAGGGTTCGCTTTATCACATGGAAAGACCTCCATTACCCCGCGATGAGTGATAAAAGAAAGGCCTGAGCATCGTCTCCCACCAACCAACATCAGATACTACCTCCAACGCTACCTTCAACGCCCTATGATCGATCATCTCGTCGGCCGGCCAAGTCCTGCCTGGAAGCGCGCACAGGTGAGCTCCAAATACCCTTGCGTCGTTTGGTCGGGTCGATGACGTCTGAACAGGTTTTTCTTGTGATAACATTCTGGCTTTGGAGGATCGTGTGCGGCAACTCACGACCTCCCAAGATCCTATGGCTACCCAGGCTCAACAAGGCTTTGAGTGAGTGCAGACGACCGTAAATCCAACCGTGCCACTCTCTTACTCATCTCCCAAGAGCGCTTTACACCTTGGCAAATAATTGTCAGCACTCTAACCGCAGTATATGCATTGCGTAATGTGGACAAGATCTTAGGGTTGAACGGTATGCTCATACTCAATTCGTAACGTCGTCCATGAAACTAACCACGGTTAACAAGCTCCGGAACCTTTGGCTCATCTGGTGAGCAAAACACAAGCTCGGACCTTGGCTTTGACCTTGACTTTCCTAGTATTCACCTTCTTATTATCGAGCAACGTGGATCGTTACGGGCTTAGACGCCGGTTTCGCAACTGCGATGTCTATTCGTCCCAAGTGGCTCCGCGAGGTTGCCGCGGTCGTCTTCTCCTTGTACTATATTATCTACGCACAAGAGGGAGACGAGAAGGTATGCGAAACGCGTCTCTATCCTATACCCCTTTGATCATTTAACCTTGATTAAGCTACGCCGCTTTCGTGCAGTCCCTACCGTCGAAATGCTTCGCACGACATGGGAAAAGACCACTCATCCCCTTGTAAATTCGAATTCGTATCTACCTAACGGCTCCGCTCTTACCCTGCTTCCAGATCCGCTTCGTAACCAACTTTCCTCTCCCTCGCCTCCGCGTTCGACGGAAGATCCTCCTACCCCGTCCGAAGACCTCATCATATACACGTCCCATCACAGCTTATCTATATTTTGCTCTCGCAGAAAGCGAATTATGCAAAGCGACTGACCTCATCCTCGACTTCCCTGGTGGAGGCTTCGTTGCGATGAACCCAGAACATCATGAAGAGCGCTTGCGCACTTGGGCCGTGACAACTAGAAGGCCGATCTTATCGCTTGATTACGGGAAAGCACCTGAATGTAAGAGTTCTCTATCTGCTGTTCTGAGAAGAGGCACTCTGACGGTGCATCTCTCGCAGATCCCTACCCGTTTGCTCGTGATGAAGCTTTTGATACCTATAGACTCATGACAGAATCAAGTGGGTTACCAGCCGGATAGCACATACCCGTACTAAGGATTTTCAGATGGAAAACTAATAGGCATGTCTGGAAGGAAGATACGAATAATAATCTCTGGCGATTCAGCGTAAGTCCGCACTGATCCGTTAGCATTAAACGTGCAAATTGACCCAATCTGCTGTAGTGGTGGAGCATTGGCAGTCAATGTCGTAATCAAGATACTAGAGTTGAGAAACCTGGCAAATTCTTCCCATCAGCCACTTAACTTGCCCTTACCCACCGCTGTGATGCTTAATTATCCTGCACTGGACCTCAACTTCACCTCGTGGATGACTGCGAATAATCTACGAGTGCTACAGTCCGAACAGTCGTCCGGCAACATTCCCGGCTTGAAAGAACTTGCTGAACAGAAAGACCATCTGAAGCATGTCGTAAGTGACATATGGATATCCGCTTGTTTCTAAACTGATAAATATGTGTAGAGCCCGCTCAGTATGGTCAAGGAGAAGAAAAGTTCTAAGCGGCGCATCAAACGGAGGACGAGTTGGAAAGATATGTTGAAAGGATTTACCAGCGGAGGTGAAGACAACGCGAAACCAAAAGGTAGAGCTTTACCAACCGCCCTTGGTGAGGCAGATGAAGGGTCGCTAGCGGATGCGGAAAGTGACGACGATGACGACGACCTAAGCAAGGTTAAGGAGGAAGACCGTCCCATCGAAGCTCGTGTGCTGTACAACTATCCTAACGGTGGAAGTACTGTATTGAAAAGCACCTCTGCGTTACAAAGTCATCAGCACGAATTGTCGTTGGCAATTGCGGAGGAAGATAGCAAGGCAGCGAAGGCCATCTCTGCAAAGTCGTCTTCTTCCAACGCACCCACTGGCATGCGGTTGACCATGACGAGTCGAACGGGTTATTTCCAGGACCGTATCGTCTCACCTAGCATGGTACGTTTCATTCCGCTTGGGGTTATTCGATTATTAATTGCATTGAATGCCAAGATGCGTGCGATGGCTATTCTCTATATTGGTCCACATCGAAATCCTGATTTTGCTACGGATTACTATATATCACCAATCTTGGCGCCAAGCCATCTGCTTGCGCAGTTTCCTCCGTTGTTGATGCAATGTGGTGAGAAAGATCCGTTTGTGGATGATACGGTGATCTTCGCTGGGCGCGTACGAGAAGCTAAACGAGCGCGCAAGACAGAGCTTGACTTGGCATTATCTGGGAAGAGTGCTCGGTTTGGAGAAAGCCTGCGGATGAGCTCTATGGATAGCCATCTAAATGGGAGGAATACTGCGGAGATGAACAGGGAGAGAGAGAAGCTTGCAGGCGAAAACGAGTCCGACTGGGTGCAGATGGTGCTGTTCTCCGATTGGAGCCATGGGTATCTTCAGATGCCGACATTAATGAGTGAAGCCAGAGCTGTATGGTGTTTCGATTTCATGCGTACTCCGCTGACTACTTATCTTGGTAACTCCCCCAGGTAATTGAAGAACTCGGCGAATGGATAGTTCATGCCTTTGACCGGTTTGGGTCGGCAGTCACAGAAGCGGGGAGGGAGAGACGGGGCATGCCGTCACCGGAACGGGGATCTGAGGAGCCGAGTCCCTTTGTGTCCGAGACAGAGACTGATGACACTGGGATTACGTTTGTACCCAAGCGAGCCTCTGGCTCTCCCCCCCGACGGCCACTGGTGGATAAAGCCGAGTCGTCATCGTCTGATGGGACGCTGTGCGAGACGGGAGATGTGAAGCTGAATCTGGAAGTACGGGGAACGCCCGAGAAGCCGGGCACGCCGCGGCAGGGGGGGCTGACAATATCTGAGAGCGAGTTGATGAGACGGAGACGGCTGCTTGATTCGCATATATTTTTTGAGAAAGATGTGTAATAGCTCCGTATGTGAAGATACAGTGTGCGAAGCTGTGCAGCACAGCCACCGAGTGATTTCTCAGTGTTGATGACTTAAATTTATGAGGATCATCGACGATGGATCCTTCAACACACATGCCTTCGGACGCTCCGTACTCTGCACAACACCTTTATCCCGCAGTCGCCGTCCCACTTCCGCATGGCATTCCCACTGAGGGGCCGGCAACCCACCCAGAAGGGCCCCCCAGGCACTATCCTTATGAACTCGTTCAGGGTCGCATCTCATATACCCAGCAGGCTTCTTCTTCCGCTCTTCCACGCCAGAACACACACAGCGACATGCAGCTAACCTCCACCCCTCCAGCTCCTCCAGACCTCTACGTCCACACCCAACAGCACCCGATTCCCTTGCCACCGTCCCCAACCTCCGACCAGACCACGCCTGGTGGTTCTCAGCAACAGCACCCAGCCCAAGGTCCAAACAACTACCCGCCTTCGACCCCGGATGTCCCGCGTCTTCCACCTATCCTCCAGGTCGAAAAGCAAACCGTCACCACCTCCGCAACTCAGATTGCAAGCGCCAGTCGACGACGCAATGAAGCCCATTTCGTCTGCCCGGTGCCAGGCTGTGGAAGCACCTTCACACGTCGATTTAACTTGCGTGGTATATGTCCTTTGTGCTCCCTGCCTTGTCCAAAAGTTCTGACTCTACGCAAACTACAGGTCACCTCAGATCCCACACCGAGGAGAGACCCTATGTATGCGACTGGCCAGGATGCAAGAAAGGCTTTGCGCGTCAGCACGATTGCAAGTACGTGTCTGTGCTCTATCTGGCTCATGTATGCTCTTTCTGACTGGTATTCCTCCGTTTCAGGCGTCACCAGGCTCTCCATGCTGCAAAGTCTCAGTCCAACATTTGCCAGGGATGCAAGAAGGCCTTTAGTAGACTGGATGCTCTGAATGTCAGTCCCTTTGTTGTCTTCTCCCTTCCATTCCTGAATTCATTTGTTTTCCAGAGACATCGTGAGCGCTCAACATTACTCGAATGACTCGTTCACAGGAAATCTGACACTCCTTTTCTTTTTCTGTAGTGCGTTCTGATGGAGGAGCTGAATGCCGACAGCACAACCCTAAATTCGCTGCTTCCATGGCTGGTCCTCAAATCCAGCATCCACCCCCACAATCACTTCCTCCACTCACTCCGCACTAACAACGTCCACTATTCGAACAGCCCCTTGTTTAAGTGAGGAGACTGGTCTACCCGTACACTTCAATACTTTCTTTCCTTCTTCTTTTTTACTCGATTTATTAAGCCTCTGAATTCCCAATTTTAATTATTATTTTTTTGCTTTTTTTAAATGTAATGATCAGGTCTTTTTTTTCATCGCTCGCGTAAAAAAGCTTGTACTTTAGCAGATTTATTGAAAGCTGTCGTCATTGCTAAACTTATGTGGCCACGTGGCTTCCGTTATATGTTAGCCCTCACATTAATTTGTGGTATTGCCTTCCACAATTTAGCCAATTTCAAAAGGGGGAATCCTAGCACATTTAATATTTTTAAGTATTATCTTCATTTCCCGCATGACTTGCTGAGCACGATCTCGTTGTCTATGCATTACTCTTCTCCATTTTGATGACTAGAGCACGAAAAGTATCAAAGTTAGAGGCAAAAAAATTCTCCTTTTTTGTCTATGATACAGGACTTAGCCTGTTCGGGACTTGATTCACGCGACATCAATCGTCCAGAGCCGTGAACTTGCTTCCAGACTCACAGGATGGCTCTACCCATGCTTGTTGGAGGCGCTGAATGCGGGCCTTCCAATCCTCTTCAGGCACTTTCAAAGAGATTCGATCAGGATAAAGGAATTCAACAGGTAGTGGATATCCATTCCCGTTCAACGACCAATTGATTGTCTTTGGACACAGGACTTCTTTGGTGCCAATCGCATCGGTGCCACAAATCAAGTGAGCACACCACATCGCATTGCTCTGCATTTATTGATACCAACGAACCCTGCAAGCTCTTCCGGACGCAGCAAGGCAGTGCCTCCCGAGATCAAGAGGCCAGCCAGTTCTTTTCGAACACTTCCCATTCTTCTTTTGTGTCCAAGAATGCCGTAGATACAGCACTATACGACATGAAAGCTATGCAGGTAGCATTGCCTCCGCAAGCCCTGCCTTTGATCCAACAACAACAACCATTGGCTTCTTGGGCTGCCGATTTCATGCAACATGACCAGCAACAACCCCAGCTTCTACAAGATGTAAACACGGATCCTAAAAATGATCTAGGTTTACAACATTTCCCATCGACGATTGGTCCCAACGGTATGCTTATATCTGTGTTCTGTTCTTTGCCAGGTTTCTGATCGAAACCATAGCTGGTGTGCAGTGGACGGCCAATTTCCGCACACATTCCTTACCTACATTCGTGCCACAAGTTTCCCACATACAGCAACAGCCCTCTGTCACTGCTGGTAAAATTTTCATTAGATATGTATCTATTTGATGTGGATATGTTTTTAGGCATATCATGGGATAAGGAATTCCAGGCACAGGACCTGCAACTCGCGTCGACTGTTTCGACCATTGCACAAGGAGAAGAGAAGGCACACCAATCTCATGGTGAAGCCGACGATCTGGCTAGAACTGCTGGGTATCTTTTAGATGCCGTCAAACACGAACAGAACCCGAAATTCCAGAACAGCCAGTTTCTGGGACTCATGCAGCAGTTGCGCGATCGAGAGCTTGTTGTGGCAGGAAATGAAATTGTCGAAAGCCGGGAAAAGACTGCCGATGTGAAAGGCAAGGGAAGAGCGGTCGAGAGCGTCCCAATTACAGCTACCAACACAGCAAGAATTGCTACGGCTGTACCTCGTGGTATGGTCGTCACACAACAAGAACAGAGTCAACAGGTATCGACGAATGAACAGAAGACTGAAGAAGATGCTAATGATGCATATTTCCGACAAGAAAATGAAGATTTCATTCACTTCTGGAATCAAGATCGGGTCTCGAACGCGGATGATTCGTTGCAGGCGAGTACCGCGGAAACGATGTTTTGGGACAAACTACAGGAGGACTGGGACAACTTCGAGGCAACCGCGACGGGGATAAGGGCTGTTGAAGGGTATCAATTTCTGCCTAACAATCCTTACTTGGTGGGAGATTCTTCGACGACAAGGCATCACCTCATGCACAGCGGAAGTAGTCGCATCTCTTCATCAGAGGTATGTCATCGAGATACTGTCCAAACGTTACCAAGGCTTCTTACATCTCCTTAGAGTGTGCTGCAGCTCGAGGCAGCTGTGCAGCGTAACATCAATGATGCCAGCGCATGGTTCGGGCTCGGTGTAAAGCAGCAAGAAAATGAACGGGAACACAAGGCCCTGCGAGCTCTGCAACGTGCTGTGGGGCTCGATCCCACTCATCTCCCGGCGTGGTTGGCCCTTGCCATATCTCACACCAACGACAACGACCGCTTAGGTACTTACAATGCCATATATGAATGGGTCAGCCGAAACGCCAAATACGAAAGCGATGTGCAAAAGTTCCGCGAACTACATCCCAATACTCCCCATATTACCCTCAACGAACGATATGCAAACCTTATACAGTGTTTAATTTCGATGGTGACAAGCGGTTCGGGTGGCGAGATTGATGCTGATCTTCAGGTTGCGCTTGCAGTGCTGCTTAATACGAATGAAGAGTATAGCAAGGCACAGGATTGTTTCAGGACTGCCCTGGCTGTCAGGCCTGATGTGAGTCCTGATTTTTCCCCCGTGGGTATAGTATTCGCTTCATATCTGTCCAGGATTGGTCGCTCTACAACCGGGTAGGGGCGACAATGGCAAATAGTGGTGGGGCCGACCTGGCTCTTGAATATTATTACCGTGCACTTGAACTTAATCCAGGATACATCAGAGCAAGGTCAGCCGACTCTTTACTGCTTATCTGTCCATGCCGCAATCATCGTGCACAGGTTCAACTTGGGTATATCATACATCAATCTCCATGTGCGCTTCAATGTCATTATCGATATTTGTTCCACCTTGCTAAATATACCATGGCCTTTCTAGCAATACGAAGAAGCTGCTCAACACATTCTTGACGCACTCGTTTTGCAAGAGAGTGATGGAATTGAGGAGAAAGTCGGGTCAGGAGAAGAGCGAGGCGTTGTTTCGACTGTGTTATGGGATACCCTGAGGACGACGTCATTGCACCTCCAACGAACTGATCTGGCTGATCTTTGTGACAGAAAAGATCTTCAAGGCATGTATTCGTAATTTTGGTTTTGCGTCACTGAATGTTGGATCTTTTCCTAGGTTTCCGTGATCAGTTCATGTAAACTGTATATATATCGTTGACTCAAAGTTCCGGGTATCCTGGGGGCCAAAATATTGCAACAGATATAATTGCTCATGTAGTATCACTGTATCAGCTATGATTTCGAGGGACCTATCGTAATCAAAGGATTATCAAGAAGTAGTAACAACTTCAACTCACCTGCGTCCAAGCCCAACCGTCTTGCTTTGTTTTTCTCGTTAACGCCTTCCTTGAGTTGCTCGTACATTTCCATGTCCTCCCCTGTCATGAGGGGATTGTCCGCGAGGCGCTTCATTTTTGCAATAAGGGCCTGATGGTTTGCCATTTCAGCCTTCTGTTTGGTCACCACATCCCGTACATCTTGCACATCCAAGTCTGTCATTGGAACCAGGGTCGGATCTCTTCGAATCATTGGTGGTTTGTTGGCAAAGATGCGGCTTCCAAGTTGTGATATTTCCGTATTCTAGCATAATATAGACAAACATGTACAACTCCAGCTGGCTACGCCCGCTGACTGCGCGGCAGTTGAACACTGCATTTAGACGTTTACCATAATATAAGGTCTGCATGCGATCTGTTTCTCCTTCTCTCA
>Ga0307509_10003334_pt1 | contig 24553 bp, 13 predicted proteins | sample 10_EM_MG_FD_202245 | JGI IMG/M metagenome (GOLD analysis project Ga0307509, IMG submission 202245) | Populus trichocarpa ectomycorrhiza microbial communities from riparian zone in the Pacific Northwest, United States - 10_EM | ecosystem: Host-associated > Plants > Roots > Unclassified | place... | reverse complement strand
AACCTGTAGGAACGTGGTGGTGGTGGAAGAATGACTTAGTGTATTTCCTATCTATGACCGAAGGTATATATAGAGATACATGACCGCCAAGAGCCAACAACCGGTTCTACTAACCCTACTGCTCAACCCCAACACATATGAGGATAGCTACCCGTACCTACTGCTACCCTAATATCTAACAGTATGTTTAGTAAGAAAAGTAAAATCTAAATACTATGATAGCCTGTATAATATTTGGTTGTTGATCTGTGGTCGCTGGAAATGAGTTGGGGTGGTCCGTTGCTGCCGGGTGAACGAGGTTTAGGGTGGGAGGACTGTGCAACGGGGCTGTATATGACCGGTGGGCATGCCGAACAGGAGGATTGAGCCCAGGCGTTCCACTCGAGGAGAGTGTTGCACCCTGCTCTTAAGACACTCGTATCAGCGCAATTTATGCTAGAGACTGCGAAACACAGTCAGTACTGCTGACAAAGCTTTGGGAGGGTTGGTTTGGACGATCAAATGGATCCCTAGCCTCAGCAAATGACCCCGCTTTTCTCTAGCTCCCAACGATTCTCTTAGCCGACCAGTTTAATCGTCTATCCTCTACCAATTTCCGAACAGCGAAGATGTCTCGATATCCCTTCTACGCTAACGCTAACTCTTTCAATAATACCAACTCCTTCAATAGCACCGACACCTTCAACAATACCAGCCCCTTCAATAGAGTGTGGAACAACTATACTGTTGCCAATAACCGATCTCAAATTTTGACGTGGTTATCGCCACTAGAGGCCAGGCTACGGCACCAGGGCATCCGACGCGCCCGCGCCGAAAATGTAGGAGAGTGGGTGTTGCAAACCGAGGAATTTAGAAGCTGGTATGCCAGTAGTGGGGGAGATGAATCCGAAAACGCGGTTTTATTTTGCTATGGAGACCCGGGGGTTGGAAAAACCTTTATTAGGTAATGAGGACGAACCTCGGTGAATGGAAGATGGCAGGCTAACAAACTGTGATGTTAGCTCGTTAATAATAGACAGCTTGTGCGATCGTCCTGGCGGTCAAGAGGTCGCGGTTGCGTGTTTTTATTTTGACTTCGCCGCCCGAAAGGAGCAGTCTCCCACAAGCGCGCTAGGCGCCTTGCTGAAGCAGCTAGTTCGTGGACCGGAGGAGATCCCGAAGGAGATCTCACTGGCATACCGGGGCCAGAGAAATGTCCTTGATCGATGCGGACTGCAGCCTCCGGATATTGTGAAGATGCTACAGGCTGCCGTTTCCAGAAAACGCACCTTTATATGCATCGATGCTCTCGATGAGTGTGTAGCGGGATATCGGGTCAAGCTCCTTGATTCGCTTAATCAAGTTCTGCAAAGGTCTCCAGGCACTCGGGTTTTCGTGACCGGAAGACCGCACGTCCAGGCCGAGGTCGGGAGGCGTCTTTCGGGAAGAATAACAACTATACATATCACCCCGCGGAGACGAGATATCATCAGTTACCTTCGTACTAGACTGAAGGAAGATACAATGCCACGCGCAATGGACAGTAGGCTGGAGGAAGGCATCCTAAATAAAATTCCCGGAGTCGCTTCCGAAATGTATGTAGAAACAACGACATCCGAAGAGCTACCTCAAATCGTCCACTAACAGATGCATATTTAGATTCCTGCTAGTCTCGTTGAATATTGATGCGATCCTACAGGAAACCACAATCCGTCGCAGGCGACAAAAGCTCAACGCAATGACTGGCGTGTTAGGGTTAGGGGATGCTTATGGGGGGACGTTGAGTCGGATAAAAGGACAGGGTGGGGGGAAATCGAGGCTTGGTATGGCCGCATTGATGTGGATCTCTCACTCGGAGCGGCCCTTGAAGGTCGATGAGTTGCGTCACGCCCTAGGAGTCGAAATAGGATCGGCAGATCTCGATGGCGACAATGTCCCTTCAATAGGGACATTGTTAACCTGTTGTCAGGGGCTTGCTGTGGTAGACAAGGAGGCTTCAACGGTCCGGTTAATCCATTTTACTCTTCAAGCGTACCTACTAGCTCATCCCGAGCTTTTTAGCGCAGCTCACTTGACAATGGCAGAAACCTGCTTAAGTTATCTGAATTCCCGTCAGGTCAGGGCTCTCCCGATTAGTCCCTCTCCCGATCTCCGGGTCACACCCTTCCTGGAATATTCTTCTCTATATTGGGGAATACATGCCAAAAGAGAACTTTCAGATTATGCGAAGCAGCTTGCACTGCGGCTATTTGACGACTACAGCAACCACATATCCACTAAAATCTTCTTGAGTGCGGAGAAGTCTCGCTTCTTCCATGTTGACCCCGATGATCTTTCCCTGTTTAGTGGTCTGCACTTTGCATCCTTCTTCGGGATTGTTGGGGTTGTGGCTGGCTTGGTAGAAGTGAAAGGTTGCGATATCAACCAAATAGACTGCACGGGCAGTACACCTCTCGTGTGGGCTTCTTTGAACGGGCACGAGGAAGTGGTTAAAATACTACTCGGGCGGGGCGACATCAATCCCGACATACCTAATGAGGACGGACGAACACCGCTCAGCCGTGCTGCTTCGAATGGACACGAAGGGGTGATTAAAATGCTACTTGGACGAGACGACGTGAACCCCGACAAACCTGATAAGTACGACCGAACACCACTCTGGTGTGCTGCTGAGAATGGGCACGAAAGAGTGATCAAAATGCTACTTGGGGGGGACGACGTGAACCCCGACAAATCTGATAAGTACGACCGAACACCAATCTGGTGTGCTGCTGAGAATGGGCACGAAGGAGTGATCAAAATGTTGCTCGGACGAGATGACGTGAACCCCGACAAACCTGATAAGTACGACCGAACACCACTCTGGTGTGCTGCTAAGAGTGGACACGAGGGAGTAGTGAAAATACTACTGGGACGAGACGACGTGAACCCCGACAAACCAGATATCTGCGGCCGGACACCACTTAGATGCGCTGCTGAGAATGGGTATGAGGGAGTGGTGAAAATACTACTCGGACGGGGCGACGTCAATCCCGACAAACCAAGTAAGGACGGCCGGACACCACTTTGGTGCGCTGCTGAGAATGGGCACGAGGGGATGGTGAAAATGCTAGTTGGACGGGGCGACGTCAACCCCAGCAAACCTAATGAGGACGGTCGAACACCGCTCCGGTGTGCTGCTTTGAATGGGCACGAGGGGGTGGTCAAAATACTACTCGGACGGGACGACGTCAACCCCAACGAACCTAATATGGGCGGTCGAACAGCGCTCTGGTGTGCTGCTTTGAATGGGCACGAGGGGGTGGTCAAAATACTACTCGGACGGGACGACGTCAACCCCGACGAACCAAATGAGGATGGCCGAACACCGCTCTCGTGTGCTGCGTTGAATGGGCACGAGGGAGTGGTGAAAATATTACTTGGACGAGACGACGTGAACCCCAACAAACCGGATATCTATGGCCAGACGCCGCTCTGGTATCCTGCCGTGGAGGGGCATGAGAGAGTGGTGAAAATACTACTCCGACAGGATGGCGTCAACCCTGACCAACCAAATAAGTACGGCCGAACACCCCTCCGGCGTGCTGCTGAGAATGGGCACGAGGGAGTGGTCAAAATACTACTCGGACAGGGCGGCGTCAACCCCAACACACCTAACGCGGATGGCCGAACACCGCTTTCGTGTGCTGATTTGAATGGGCACCAGGGAGTGGTGAAAATACTCCTCGGACCAGACGACGTGGACCCTGACAAACCGGATAGGTGCGCTCGGGCACGACTCTTCTCTCCTCTCAGACAGAGCCATTCGAGCAGCCATTCGAGCGTAGACTACGGTTCGAGCGCGGGCTACAATTTGAGAGTGAGCAGCCATTCCAGCACGGATTACCATTCGAGAGTGGGCAGCCATTTGTTGGTGCGCCGCCATTCGAGCGTGGACTATCATTCGAGCGCGGACTACCCCTCGAGCATAAGCTACCATTCGAGAGTGAGCAGCCATTCGGGGGTGATCACTCCTCTACTACCCCGAGTATCTGCACCTTCCTACCCTCCCGCGGTCTAAAACACCGCTTTCTAGTGCTCGCTATCTTTCCTTTCCTTCTAATGTAAGTTCGTCACCCAAACTCTTATTTAATGTTTTCCCTTTGGTCGCAGGAAACTACTTGCGATCTGGGTGCGCAGATCTATTACAGGGCTTGCTCCACGAATCACTGGTGGTCAGTATCTCCAGCCGAAATCCAGTTTCCATAACAGAGAGCTGTACAAATTGGTTTCCGAATGACCACAACCCAGTTCCATTTCAGAATGCCCTCGCGGTGCCATCTCTTCCTCAATATATCCATCATTCTCTTGTGCTGTCTGACCTCCGTCCACTCGTATGCCTCTTAGTGAGTGCTATGCGATCTGCGGCCCCGGACACGGCCCCCTGGAGCGCCCACCCCGGGAGACTCCCAACTCCTTCAACAATAATGCTTGCAATAGGACAATAGTAGAGATTAGCCCCTTCAATCCTTGGCGCTATTCCGTGAAGGACGCTTTCGTGAACATAATTTCCGGCAGTCCCACTCGCATGCCTTTTAGTGAGTGCTATGCGATCTGCGGCCCCGGATATACTCGATATACTCACTCAAACATTATAAAGGGGGCATCATTGTGGCTTATTCCTGTCTTCGTGTTGGTCGGGAATTTTCAATTTCCACCTTTAGGGCCTCTCAATAGCTTCTACATCGCAATCCACCTGTTGGGGGACCCCATACACACAGTGTACAGTCTTCTAGACCCCCCACTCCTTCAACAATAATTCTTGCAATCGAACAACAGTGGAGATTGGCCCCTTCGATCCCTGGCGCTATTTCTTGAATGATGCCTCCGTGAACAAGATTTCCGGCGGTCGCACTCGTATGCCCCTTAATGAATGCGAGGCAATCTGCGGCCCCGAATATACACGATATCCTGACTCAAACATTATAAAGGGGGCAGCATTGTGGCTTATTCCTGTCTTCGTGTTGGTCGGGAATTTCCAATTTCCACCTTTAGGGCCTCTCAATAGCTTCTACATCGCAATCCACCTGTTGGGGGACCCCATACACACAGTGTACAGTCTTCTAGTCAAACCTGCTCAATAGCTTCTACATCGCAATCCACCTGCTGGGGGACCCCATACATCTTCTAGTCAAACCTGAGGTTTCACGAAGGATACACGCACGGTGGGTCAATTCTCCGCCACCGATTAGGGAGGGGGAACTCTACGAGGACGAGAAGGGACGGGAGAGAGCACTTCGAGATATTGCTACTGTCAATGTGCTCTTCGATGAATGGAACTATAACGCTGTTGGGGTATATCCTCAAATGAGAAGGTTATTCTATCGATTGGAGGGTGAGAAGAGGACAAACTTTATCGCTGCCTGCAGGGAGGCTGCCCATAAACTGTCTGATTCCCGGGTGAACGATTCTCTTCGAACTTGGCTAGCGGTAGGCGGATACATCGTCAGTATCATCCCCACATATATGAAAACAATTGAATCCGGAATGACCAGCCGCCGAGCCCATACTATAGCCTTTGCTATTCTTTATTCGTGGCTTATTCCAGCAGTTGTGATAAGTGCCAATGTTGGTGGATTCGCCAGCACACGAGCGGGAAGGCGGGTGATAAGGGAAATCAAAGACGAGTTACGAGATGACTGGACGATCGCAGACCTGGTAGATGTTAAATACCCCTCAACCGTTAGGCTTCCGCTCTTAGATGGCCCCGTACTCAAGGACACTACAGGGTTAGAAGAGTCATTCAGCTTCTTCGGAAGCTACAGTTTCCGTCATAACACGAGTCTGAAATTCCCCAGCCCAAACGCACCAGAAACAAGGCGAGCGCACCCCGGAACCGACCAAATTGGTTCCTCCTACTCTTATCTTGCTTCCCAATAATCATCGCAACCTCCAACGCGGTTCTCTTGAGCTGGATGCACCCTCCCAACGGCTTGGGATGCCGTTCACTGACCCAAATCGTCTACTGCATAACCTGGCTCCTAAGCGCACTCTTCACAAAACTCACAGGAAAATTATTCTCCGGGAAATACTACTTCCGCCTGGTCATCGTGAAGGATCTGATCCTTGCCGTAATGCAAGTCGGCTTCAGGCTAGCCGTTCTCGTAGGGTACTACAACAGCTGCCTATGTTGGTCAAACTACTTCTCGTTGACCCTCCGCGGGCCGGCCTTCCTTGAAGTGGTCCAGCCACAAGAGCTAGCGGATATGGTGCGGATAAGGTGGCTAGTCATCGTCATCGTGGGATTGTTGGCGTAGGGACTAATGTTGCTAATAATATGCCTCTGGGCAAGAGACTGAAGATATTCGAGAGGAGCGAGGCGGAGCAGACACGGATATTTGGAGAGTTAATGGAGCATGAGAAGAGGATTACTAGGGAGTGTGGTAGTGCCAATTCGGAATACGGTCCCCGGCAAAAGTCTTCGTGAAACTGTCTGAGATTTGTCATCCAGCCTCGCCTAGGTGAAATTGCCCGCCATGATCAACTTCCACACCCAAATTTCACAATTAACTTTCCTGATTGCATTCTAGTTTTCCGGTGCCTTAATGGCCTGTTCTGCCATCTAATTTTATTGTCCTCACTACAAGCACAAGGGTACAAGGGTACAAGGGTACAAGGGTACAAGGGTAAGTCTGGTATCCACTTCCTATTCCAAAGCATGCCCAACCTTTTTCCCACTTATCATATGGCAAAGGTCACAAAAGGATATACAAAATGTTAATTTGTATAATAAGTATTATCTTTTAATTTTTAATTTTTAATTTACATGCTAACTATTGATTGTGGGCTCTTGACCGTAGTTGCACGGTTGCGAAGCTGGCCTGGCATCAACCTACAAGCATTGCCCGGACAACAATGGCGCAATCAGCGACATGTCTTGAATCACGAACACTTTTGCCGAGTGACTGTACATAGGTGATGGGGGGAGCTAGAAGGGGAGTGTTGGTGATGGGGAATGGGAGATTCTTTTTGGCACAAGTTGGGGACCTTAGCACAATAGTTTTTTCTATGTCAGTTTCTTCGGCAAGCGGATGGACGAATTAGTGAGTTATGAATTTTTGTATCAGATTTTTGGGCCAGGTGTCTATTCTATCGTTAAAATTTACCATTCTCTCCTGCTACCATTGTTCAGCTCCACACCCAAAAGCACATGAAAAAGTATTTCTTGACTATTATGGTAATACTATCTTAGACATCCCAGAGCCAGTACCGTGGTGCATGTATCATGCTCCCTGCTTCTCTGCCACGAGACCTTGTCCACCAACTGTGCTGAGGGGTTTGGGCAGGTATGTGTTTGGATCGTGTTGGATACGATCAGTGGGGGCTCATATTCTTATAATATTATGGTATCATCTCAAATAACCGAATAATGTGTTAGGTCGTTGGAGTTGCCTCCTTAGGTGGGGTCTGGTATTTTTTCATTTTTTTCATGTCTCTCAGAAGGGCTAGGCAGCTCTTTTTTCGCCGCGATTCCCCACCTTTCTAAGGTATGAAACTTTCGACTACATGGCGCATAGTCCAATTATTCGAGATTCTTCGGCGGTTTCCACCACAGGCTCTTCGACATGATTTTTGTGTTACGGCTACAAAGTGCTATCATCGGAGTGGCAGTGGCAGTAGAATACTATACACATGGCCCAATGCTCGAAATATCATAAGTAATATATTCTTGGTGCGGGGAGAGGGCTGCTACCGCTGTTTCTAACTATCTAGTGTGCAGGATGGCGGATTATTAGTGAACCAAACCCATCACCGTTTCCGGAGAATTGAAAGAAGGTATCGTCCCACCTTAATGACTGAATATATTCATGTTATGCGAGTTATGTGCTCCTCACGCACAAGCATGTTCTAATCGATAAGATCATGCGCTTGTCACACAAGCCTGCTCCTCCGTCAACATTAAACCTGGAAATTACTCGCGACGGGAAGAAATCCACGTTTACAGATAGGTGGCCGTCTAGCAGCTCAAGACGGTGCCGACCCTTAAGAGGAACTTGACTGTTGAGGTGTGTGGGGGGGTGGGGAGGGGTGCGGGCAGGTAGATGGCCTTCACCTAAAGTAGCTTGCCATCTAGAGTCCAGTGAGATTTGCCAACACATCTCCGAGGCGACGTCACGGTTTGACCGTCTAGCTATGATACAAGAATTTAGGACGGTATCGTAGAAAATTAGGTAAGTTAAACATCTTTGCACCGTCTGTCGGGTAATGATCCCGGTTGGCATGCAGCAGTCAGGTTTTATCACCCAAGTTTTGGGCAGTGACGATCCACGCAAAATTTAACCATGATAACCACAATAGTGATTGCGATTACAACAACTATAATGACCATTAATGCTAAGGTCTGTATATTTATTTCCCTCCTTCTCTCCACAAGTATGGGATCTGGTAACGACCATAGATTTTGACTGATTTGAGTTGTTGTGATAAAGCGATGGCTGAGACTCAGGACTTATTCTCGTCGCGGGTATGGCGTTAGGTGGCTGAAGCCACTGGCTTTCCTAGCCCTAGAGTAGCTCTTTTAGGTTGCGTAGCTATACAACAAGCACGAAATAATGGGCGACAGGCTTCGCACAGGTGAAATGTCGGTACCTGTGTGCGCTCACTACTTGGTATGATAGATCGCTCCCGGGGAATTTAAGATTCGGAGATGAGGGGAGGATACTGGCCTTGAGGTAGCGGAAAAGGAAGACTTGTGTTATCAGCCTGCCCCTACTTGCTGGGACAGACCTCAACCTGACTTTGTAGAATACCGGTACCTGATCTAAAAATGATATGATTCCATACTTTGCGTTGCTATTTTAGGTCGACATATCCCAACAACCACTTTCGAGGCTATATCGACATAGGTGCGCTAGGTCCGCAAGGAGGTCCTGGGGCTCCAACACAGGAGCAAATATAACCCGGATCAGCTCGTCGACGAACCCAAGAGCTCACGTTTAAGACTTAATACAGTAGCGGGCTCCCTGACAAGGCGAACCAATTGCAACGGTACTCGAGTTGGCGAAATAATCCATTATGCCGCCTTTGGCGGCCCCCCTCGGTTCGCCAGCTGATCGGCACTTTAGGTCAAAGTTTGGGGCGAGGTTGTTGAAACCTGGGATAGGAACCGTTGATTCATGTTTAGTTTTATTGTTATCGTGCATTAGTTTGTGTTTCTCCTCGTCTCATCAACAGTATCTGGAACACTCTTGTTACGAACTAGCCCTTACCTGTATCATGTGGAGGAAAAGCTTTTCTAGTCACTTTCTTATTGCGCGTTGTTCACGGGATAAAAGCAGGACTTTTTTCCTTATTCTTTTATTCTGATCATCAGTCTTTTCTCGTTCACGTCTTCACTCTTTTATCTTGTTTCTATAAGTCAATCAAACTACGTTCGCTCCCTCATAACATATTAAGAGAGGTAACTGCCGCTGTGTGGCCCCTAAAATCCCCCTGGAAGCACTCCCGAACATATAGAAGACACCCTGAATATAAGGTGGGCAATTTTGCTTCTGTAAGACATGTTTCTTTCAACCTTATCCAAATTACCACCCCCACCTTCTGATCCAATAGGCCAGCCCTTTCAACCAAATCTTATCTAAGAGACAGTATCAGTACCATGTTATTGTTGAGGCTACCAGCAATAGCGGGATCTACGTGAAAATGGGGCCCGTGTATTTGGGTGGGCGGTTAGATCCGCTGGGATTTCCCCGCAAGTAATTGCGAGTCTATCTTCAGGAATTTGTTTCCGGCTACAAGTGTCATAAAGTGGCTCGAATACCAGTGCTGTACTGTCAGGCATGGTATAAGTCACATATCAAAATAAACTGAACGTGCCAAGGTAGCAACGGGAAAAACTTTTACTAGTCTAACAACCAGTCCTAATAAGCGAGTTGGTTATCTAATTCCAATAGTTACCGGGGGGCGTTCAGTTATTTTTGATCTGTAACTGTACAACAAGGCTTATCTGGCCTTAGGACACACCATCCCACTCTGGTTCTCGGCTCATCAATTATCTTGGGACAGAATGATATCACAAGAACCTTCCCGGAGATAATAAAGTTGGATACCCCCAAAGTTCATTGCTGCATGGATTGCCGAGACAGCATACGGTAGAAGCCGAATCAAGTGCTATTTGGTCGGAGTTTCCTCCGCTGGCAAGATTTTTTCTCTTTTTTGTTTTTTGTCTCCGGGGCGATGGAATAGCTCTTTTCTTTACTGGGGGCTTACGACTGCATAATTCTCGGTTGGGTTATTCCGATTCCCACTGTAGGTTAAACCTCGGGGGCCAATTGCCCTTCAACCATACTCGTAATTTTCTGACGTTTGCAAACACAACTGCTATTGCATACCGCAAAAATCTTGAGGCTCCGGGCAATTTTTCGCCCATATGCAATAGCAGTTGTGTTTGCAAACGTCAGAAAATTACGAGTACTTAAAGGTGTATTACTCCGAAGCGCCTCTCGTTCATGATACAGAATCCCCCCTACTAAGGGCACTGGGTGACATGTATACTCACCGCCATTACGAAACCTAACCCCCCCTCTCCGCTGGACAATCTGCAAAAGTCCATCGCCTAGGCGCCGGCACTGCGATCAAATGAGGTACCGGTACTCATACTTTCAACACAGCCTCTTCGGCTAACCGAACTCGCAAAATAACTCGCGGGGTGGCGCTTGGGCCCCCAATTGCCCCCGAATGAACCTCTTGCCTCAGCTCCGGGACTCTTGGCCTCTGCCAACTCAGGACCTTGGGTTTTTGGATCGAGTCTCCGATATGCCTACTTTGAAGCCACCTGACATTTATAAAGTACCACAAAGCCCGGAAAGCCTCGGTGTATATGGAAATTACTCTTAACCAACCATACAGAACACTGGCAAGCCTATTTGGGATTTAAGTGATCACAAAATGTCACTCGGCCGGGTGATAATCGGTAAGGGCAAAAATCTCGCGGAGAAGCAAATAGGGCCTCCCCTTCGGCCCATGGGAGGAAATAAGGTTCGTAGCCTATTCTACTATAAGAGGTATGATATTTGACCAATAAGAGCCACTTTGACGAGCCCCCAAATATTCACTTCAGCCCTGCCACATCATAAAACGAGCACTTATAATCATGTTCTCCCTTAAAATGATCGGTCACCAGGGGCAGCAAGCATCGCTGGTTTCGCTAGGACGGTTTGCCCCCGACCACCGATGCAACCGGCCCCAAGTCCGACTGCGAGGCATAATTGAGGTTCTCGGAGAATCCGAAAGAACAAGCCGGTTTTGTCTAGAATCGACATCAGCTGGCTCACTTGGCGCACTGTGGGGCCTCCTATCGACCTCCACCTAAGTGCGTGAAATATGGCTGAGTTTTTTTAGGTTTTCTCCAGAACTGCTTTGATGGTAGTTACCGCTGACAGCAGATATGGTCGATGCCGTGCATTGTTCGAAGATAGGTTTCCTTTTTTGAGATTTTTGGGGCCGACGGAGGACTGGAGTGAGTTGGGATGGATCGCGAGGGCCGCAGGAATGTTGCGGGTGGCTTTTCTTCTAGTTTGGAGTCGGAATGATTCACAGAGAAGTCCCATAGACACATCTTTCATTTGATATCGCGGGTGTAGTAAGCAAGGGGATGGGGGCACATGTTGGGGAAAACGGATGTATGTAGTGATCGGTGGAAGAATCAAGGTAATTTTCTTATGTTCTATATTACTCTTGTCTTTACTATCAGTTTACAGGGGCGCTGAGCGAGGAGGCAAAGTTTATGACTATAGCTTTCCAACAGGTAACTCCGCATTGGTAAAGTCCTGTCTTATTCGGCTCATGCTACCACCGTGCCATTTATCGGCCACCCCCAACGGGGCACCTAATTTGATCCGCAGATTCAATCCCAATATCGAATTCAAAAACCAATTCAAGTTCTCTCATGGTGGTTTGACCTAAGTGAGGTAAAATAAGCTCCCGCTTACTGATTGGCAAATAGATCTCCTTAGTGTTTCCTGATATTGCTGCCTTTTGGGAGGCATGCGAACTGAGCTTGGTGACTCGAGGATGTACCAGGATGGATCTAACGGGATGGGAAAACCACTCTTCGGAAATTCAGAACAGAATGGTATCATAATAATTAGTTGTGGAATTGAACTTGGGTTTCAGGCTTGTGTGTGTAGAAGTTTTCCATAACGACCCAGCGAATAGTAACCCCAGCAGACCGAACCTGAGCCTATAAGGGTTAACAAAAGGTAACTAGGGTAGAGGCAGTCTGGTATGCCTTTGGTATCATACCTTCTCCGCTGGCGGCACTCCGGTCCACATCCAATACAGACATTATACTAATAACGATTTCTCTAGGCGCTACATTTAATTCCCGGTAATTTCCCTGATGTTTCTAGAATTTCAGTTAGATTCCTCTTGATCCTATACTCCAGACCCCAATTACCATCACTCCGTATCACTAGTTTATATGTTCTCATAATTAAAAGGAAGTGGGAGATGGGATAAAAAGTATAACTATCGCGTGAATTGAACATAGGATCTCGAAAAATTGACTCCGGAAGCATGACCCTAATTCCTCACCAGCTTGAGTGTTATATGGTCCAACGGCCCAGGTGTACATTTTAAATGTAATACATGATATATCATGGAGCCATTCTTGTAGGAAAAGTCTGCAAGTAGGGTTGCTTGGCTATTGCTCCCTTTCGGGAAAATAGCTAAGATTGGCCCTTCGTGTGATTCCACTCACTAAATTTTAGCCATGACAGTACAATAAGAATTGAGATCGCCTCACTTGAGCTTGGCCCTCGGCATAGTTGGTGGATGAGATCTCGTGGCATAGAAGCAGGGAGCATGGCACTTGTACCACGGTACCGGCACTGGGATATCTGCAATAATATTACAATAATAATCAAGAAATAATGTCCCATGTGTTTTTGGGTGCGGAGTTGAACAACTGTAGTAGGAGATAATGGTAAATTTAACGATAGGATAGACACCTAGCCCAAAAGTTTAATACAAAAACTGATAACTCATTAATTCGTCCATCAGCTTGCACAAGAAACTAACATACAAAACTACCCCAAAGCCCCCAGCTTTGTCAATACCAGTACCAAAAACAATCACTCATTCCCCGCCTCACTGACACTCCCCTTCCCGCTCCCCCCGTCACCTATGGACTCCGAATTGGCACTACCACACTCCCTAGGAATCCTCTTCTCATATCCATTAAATCTCCAAATATCTGCGTCTTCTCCGCCTCACTCCTCTCGAATATCTTCAGCCCCTTCCCCGAGCAGAGGTATATTACTAGTAGCACTAGTCCCTGAGCCGATAATCCCACGATGACGATGACTGGCCACCTTATCCGCACCATATCCTCCAGCTCTTTGGGTTGGACCACTTCAAGGAAGGCCGGCCCGCGACGGGTCAATGAGAAGTAGTTTGACCAACATAAGCAGCTGTTGTAGTACCCTATGAGAACGGCTAACCTGAAGCCGACTTGCATTACGGCAAGGATTAGATCCTTCACGATGACCAGGCGGAAGTAGTATTTCCCGGAGAATAATTTGCCTGTGAGTTTTGTGAAGAGTGCGCTTAGGAGCCAGGTTATGCAGTAGACGATTTGGGTCAGTGAACGGCATCCCAAGCCGTTGGGAGGGTGCATCCAGCTCAGGAGAACCGCGTTGGAGGTTGCGATGATTATGGGGAGGCAGGATAAGAGTAGGAGGAACCAATTTGGTCGGTTCCAGGAGTGCGCTCGCCTTGTTTCTAGTGCGTTTGGGCTGGGAAATTTTAGACTCGTGTTATGACGGAAACTGTAGCTTCCGAAGAAGCTGAATGACTCTTCTAACCCTGTAGTGTCTTTGAGTAGGGGGCCATCTAAGAGCGGAAGCCTAACGGTTGAGTGGTATTTAACATCTGCCGGGTCTGCGATCGTCCAGTCATCTCGTAATTCGTCTTTGATCTCCCTTATCACCCGCCTTCCCGCTCGTGTGCTGGCGAATCCACCAACATTGGCACTTATCACAACTGCTGGAATAAGCCACGAATAAAGAATAGCAAAGGCTATAGTATGGGCTCGGCGGCTGGTCATTCCGGATTCAATTGTTTTCATATATGCGGCGATGATACTGACGATGTATCCGCCTACCGCTAGCCAAGTTCGAAGAGAATCGTTCACCCGGGAATCAGACAGTCTATGGGCAGCCTCCCTGCAGGCAGCGATAAAGTTTGTCCTCTTCTCGCCCTCCAATAGATCGAGTGACTCTCTCATTTCAGGATACACGCTAATTGCGTTATAGTTCCATTCATCGAAGAGCACATTGACAGTAGCAATATCTCGAAGTACTCTCCTCCGCTCCTTCTCATCTTCGTAGAGTTCCCCCTCCCTAATCGGCGGGGATGAATTGACCCAGAGGGCGTGTATCCTTCGTGAAACCTCAAGTTTGACTAGCAGACTGTACACTGTGTGTATGGGGTCCCCCAACAGGTGGATTGCGATGTAGAAGCTATTGAGAGGTCCTAAAGGTGGAAATTGGAAATTCCCGACTAACATGAAGACGGGAATAAGCCACAATGCTGCCCTCTTTATAATGTTTGAGTGAGGATATCGTGTATATTCGGGGCCGCAGATTGCCTCGCATTCACTAAGGGGCATACGGGTGCGACCGCCGGAAATCTTGTTCACGGAGGCATCATTCAAGAAATAGCGCCAGGGATCGAAGGGGCCGATCTCCACTGTTGTTCGATTGCAAGAATTATTGTTGAAGGGGTGGGGAGTCTCGCTGGGTGGGCTCTCGAGGAAGCCGAGCCCCGCAATTGTCAGGTTCCCGGCGGTGTCCTTGTCAGAGAGGACGGAGGTCAGGCAGCACAAGAGAACGACGGATATATTGAGGATGAGATGGCACCGCGAGGGCATCCTGAAACCAATTTGTACAGCTCTCTGTTAGGGAAACTAGGTTTCGGCTCGATATGCTAGGAGGTACTGACTACCAGTGATTCGTGGAGTAGGCCCTGTGTTTGGATGGTGTGGGATACGATCAGCGGGGGCTCATAATCTTATAATATTATTATTATGGTATCATCTCAAATAATTGAATAATGTGCTAGGTATTGGAGCTGCCTCCTCGGGTGGGGTCTGGTATTTTTTTCATTTTTTTTCATGTCTCTTAGAAGGGCTGAGCAGCTCTTCTTTCGCCGCGATTTCCCCACTTTCTAAGGTTGGGAATTCTCGACTGCATAGCACATTGTCCAATCATTTGAGATTCTACGGTAGTTTCCACTACAGATTCTTCGACATGATTTTTGTGTTATAACTACCAAGTGCTATCATCGGAGTGGCAGTGGCAGTAGAGTACGGTACTATACACGTGGCCGAATGCTCGAAATATCATAAGTAATATATTCTTGGTGAGGGGAGAGGGCTGCTACTACTATTTCTAACTATCCAGTATGCAGGATGGCGGATTATCAGTGAACCAAATCCATCACCGTTTCCGGAGAATTGAAAGAAGGTAACCTCAATGACTGGGTATGTTCGTGTTACGCGAGTACTCTACTTCTCACGCACAAGCATGCTCTAATCGATAAGCTCATTCGCTTGTCACATAAGCCTGCTGTTCCGTCAGCCTTAAACCTGGAAATTATTCGCTACGGGAAAAAAGGCCGTTTACCGATAGACGGCCGTCTAGCGGCTCGAGGTGGTGCCGACCGTTAAGGGGAGCCTGACGGTGGGAGGTGTTTGGGGGGTGGAGAGGGGTGTGGGCAGGTACCGGTAGATGGCCTTCACCTAAAGTAGCTTGCCATCTAGAGTCCGGGGGGATGTGGAACACATCTCCGAGGCTACCTCACGTTTTGACCGTCTGGCTATGATACAAGAATTTAGGGCGGTATCGTAGAAAATTAGGTAAGTTAAACATCTTTGCACCGTCTGTCGGGTAATGATCCCGGTTGGCATGCAGCAGTCAGGTTTTATCACCCAAGTTTTGGGCAGTGACGATCCACGCAAAATTTAACCACCATGATAACCACAATAGTGATTACAATTACAACAACTATAATGACTATTAATACAAAGGCCTGTATATTCATGCCCCTTCTCTCTACAAGTATGGGATCTGGTAACGACCTTTTATTTTGACTGGCTTGAGTTGTTGTAATAAAGTGACGGCTGGGTTTGAGGACCTGTTCTCGCCGCGAGTACTCGAGTATAGCATTAGGTAATTGAAGCCACTGGCTTTCCTGGTTCTTGAGTAGCTCTTTTGGGTTGCGTAGCTATACAGCAAGCACGAAATAATGGGCGACAGGCTTCGTACAGGTGGAATGTCGGTACCTGTGTGAGCGCACTTGGTATGAGAGTTCGCCCCCGGAGAATTTAGGATTCAAAAATGAGGGGAGGATACTTGCCCTGAGGTAGCAGAACCTTTCCGCCTCAGAGTTGAGGAGGAAAAGGGAGCCTTGTGTTGTCAGCCTACCCCCACTTGCTGAGGCAGGCCTCAACTTAACTTTGTATTACCTGTACCTGGACCAAAAATGATAGGATACCATACTTTGCGTTGCTATTTTAGATCGACATATCCCAACAAATCCTTTCGAGGCTATATTGACATAGGTGCTCTAGGTCCTCGAGAAGGTCCCGGGGCTCCAATAGAGGAGCAAATATAGCCCGAATCAGTTCGTCGACGAACCCAAGAGCCCATGTTTAAGCATTCAGTAACGCGAAGCAGTTGCCGCTATGCTGAGTTGGCGAAGTAATCAGTTATCATGCCGCCTTTGGTGCCCCCTCCCTCGGTGCGACAGCTAATCGGCGCTTTAGGTCAAATTTTCTAGCGAGGTACTGTAACTGCCGCTGTACCGAACATGTTTTCTGCAGAAAGGCCCTAAAATCCTTGTACTTGTGGAACCACTCCCGAACAAGCCTAAGATACCCTGAACATACGGTGCTAATGTTGCTTCTGTGAGACGTACCGTAGTATCACTTCCAACCTTATTTGGGTTGCCACCATTCCCCTCTGATCGGATAGGCGCGCTCTTTTAGCTAAACTCTATCTAAGATACAGTGCCAGTGCGATGTTATTGTTGAGACTTACCGGTAATAGAGAAGAAGTACATAAAAACGGGGGTCGTGGATTTGGATGGGCGGTCTGATACGACAGGGTTTTTTAGCACATTTTTTGCGAGCCCCTACCTTCAGGAATCTGTTTCCTGCTATCATACAAGTATGATTGAGATTCCCGAATACTAGTACTGAGAAAGAGAATTTCGTCTGGGGTCCACTTCGCCTGAAGAAGGAAAGGAAAGGAAGAAAAAAATCCCGGAATGGGAAAAATGGGAAAGCGGATGGGAGAAGAAGCAAAGCAAAAGGTATTCGGTGATCAAACACAGTTCAAAGTAAAGTAACTTCCGTCCGAAGTCTGTAGAACACTAGACGAAAACAGGCACTCAATTGCCCGAAGGTTTGTCGAAAAAGGCTTGCTCCTTTCCTTTCTCGGTTGTCACTGTTGTTGTATTCACGATCGTCCGCTCCCTCTCTAACTACAAGATGCCTTAAGGGCTTATATAGTGTCCGCTCTCACCCATGGCCGGGCAACGCACCAAGACAACGAAACCCATCGCTCACCTCTCTATCTACCGTAGCAAGCTATATAAACAGTAAACAAACTATAGAGCCCATGTTCCCCATTGCAGGCCCCACAGTACTGAGGGTACCTGTATGGCGCAGCAAGGCTTACCGATCCCGAGGACCCACCATCCCACTCCGGTTCTCGGGGAACCAATTATCTTGGGGCAGAATGATATCACAAGAACCCGTCCGGAGATAACAAAGTTGGATACCCCACAAAGTTCATCGCTGCATAGGTTGCCCAGCCAGCATACGGTAGAAGCTGAACCAAGTGCTATTTGGTCGGGGTTTCTTCGGCTGCCAAGATTTTCTCTCTTTTTTGCCTTTGTCTCTAGAAGCGATTGAATAGCTTTTTCTTTACTGTTTTTCCCACCTCTGTGAGAGGTGGGGGCTTGCTGCTGCATAATACTCAGTTGGCTTATTCCGATTTCCACCGTAGGTTAAACCCCGGGGACCAATTACTCTTCAACCATACTTAAAGGTGTCTTCCTTCGAAGCGCCTCTTGTTTATGATACAGAATACCTCTATCAACGGTTTTGGGGCAGCATCTATACTCACCGCCAATACGAAACCTAATCCCCCTCTACGCTAGACAATCTCCAAAAGTCCATTGCTTAGGCGCCGGCACTGCGATCAAATGAGGCACCGGTACTCTTACCCTCAAAATAGCCTCTTCGGCCTGGCTGAACCCGCGAACCAACCCGTGGGGCGCTTGGGCCCCCAATTACCCTCGAATGAACCTCTAGCCTCAGCCCCAGGATTCTTGGCCCCGGCCAGTTCAGGACGTTTAGTTTTGAGCTCAAGTCTCCGATACGCCTACTTTGAAACTGACATTGATAAGGTACCCAAAGGCCTGGAAAGCCTCGAGGTGCATGTAAATCACTCTCAACCAACCATACAGAACACCGGCCAACCCATTTGGAATTTCAGGGATCACAAAATGTCACTCGGTCCAAGTGATAATCAGTAAGGGCAAAACCCCACGGAGAAGCAATAGAGTCTCCCCAGAGGACAATGGGAGAAACAAGGTCCATAGCCTATTCTATTATGAGTGGTATTATAATATTATTTAACCAATAAGAGCCGCCTTGCCGAGCCCCCAGATATTCACTTCAGCCCTGCCACATCATAAAACGAGCTCAATTATAATGTTCTCCCTTAAGATGATCGATCAACCAGGGCAGCAAGCATCGTTGGTTTCGCGACGATTTACTCCCCGACTGCGAGGCAGGATCGAGGCTCTCGGAGAATCCGAAAAAATAAAGCCGGGCTTGTCTAGAATCGACATCAGCGGGCTCACTTGGCGCACTGTGGGGCCTTCTATCGATCTCCACCTAAGTGCATGAATATGGCTGAGTTTTTTTCGGGTTTTCCCCAGAATTGCTTTGATGGTAGCTACTACGAACAGCAGGTATAACCGATGCCATGCATTGTTCGAAGATGCCCTTCCTTTTTGAGATTGCTAGAGCTGGAGCAGGACTGGAGTGAGTTGGGGTGGATCGTGAGGGTTACAAGGATGTTGTAGGTGGATTTTCTTCCAGTCCGGAGTTGGAATGATTCACAGAGAAGTCTCATAGACACATCTTTCACTTGATATCGCGGGTGTAAGAAAGGGGATGGGGACACACGCTGGGGAAAACGGATGTATGTAGTGATTGGTGGAAGAATCAAGGTGATTTTCTTACAGTGTGTTCTATATTACTCTTGTCTTTACTATTGGTTTAAAGGGGCGCTGAGCGAGAAAGCGAAGTTTATGACTATAGCTTTCCAACAGGTAACTCCGCATTGGTAAAGTCCTGTCTTATTCGGCTCATGCTACCACCGTGCCATTTATCGGCCACCCCCAACGGGGCACCTAATTTGATCCGCAGATTCAATCCCAATATCGAATTCAAAACCCCCTTAACAAGTTCTCTTATGGTGGTTCGACCCAAGTGAGGTGAGCTGAGTTCCTGCTTACGGGTTAGCAATATATCCCGGTAGTGTTTCCTTATATTGCTACCTTTTGGGAGGCATGTGAACTGAGCTTGGTGGCGCGTGGATGTACCAGTATGGACCTAACAGAGTGGGAAGACTATCCTTCCAGAAGTCGAAACACAAAATGGTAGTAATTAGTTGTGGAGATCATCGCCCGGACATCAGGCTCGTTTGTGTATAGTAGGGGTTTACCTTAACCACGTAGCAAAGAGTGACTACATCGGACTGAACATAGGCACACAAAGGATACCAAGAGGCAGCTAGGGTGGGGAAAGTCCGGTACACCCTTAGTATACCAACCTAGCATAAAATGGCAAAATAGCATGAAAATGTTAATGTTTAATCAAGGTTGTAGGTATGATAATTATTATATAATACTTTTTTGATACCCTTTCTCCAACCCCCCCTAAACCCACCGTTACTTAGTGCTGTCTTTCCGTATCTTCTCTGCTGGCGGTACTCCCTTCTACGCCCAGTATAAATACTGACAACAATTTCTCAAAATCCTGCATACAAATGCCCACCCCCGCCCCCCGCCCCCCCCCGTACCAAAGAATAGTTACATCGGGGATACTAGCCATGGAATCCTGGGAACATTTGTCCTCCGACAAAGAAAGCGAGTGTTTCGGAGGTAGAGCACAGATCTACACCGGAACCCCCCCGTTCCTCGTCCTATCGATATCATGAGAGAGTACTATGATTAAATACCAATGTCTTTTTTTACCAAAGATAAAGTATCAGGAGCCTGAACTGTATATTTTCTGAAGAAGCAGTTAAAAGATCAAGAAGAAAGAATATTATCGGCCAGTTCCTATGGCCTAATGGCTTGGGAGACTGGTCGGCTAATTTGAAACAGGGACCACCACGAGTTCGAATCCGGGGGCGGTGGAGCAGTCGAGCGTTAAAAATGCTCGGCGAACCAGTTTTTTGCTGGGGTGCAGGTCTAGTGCTGGTAATGCCCTTAGGCAAATTCCCGTCAAATGTTGCGGTGGGACTGCCGGCTAGTGTTCGGGTACCATGCTCGTAACTTGTATAACACAATAAGAATTGAGATCGCATCACTTGAGCTTGGCTCTCAGCACAGTTGGTGGACAAGATCTCGTGGCATAGAAGCAGAGAGTATGATACTTGTACCATGGTGCCGGCACTGGGATATCTGCAATGATGTTATCATAGTAGTCAAGAAATAATGTTCCATGTGTTTTTGGGTGTAGAGTTGAGCAATGGTAGTATTATAGGAGATAATGGTAAATTTAATGATAAAATAGACACCTAGCCCAAAAATCTGGTACAAAAATTCATAACTCATTAATTCGTCCATCCGCTTGCCCAAGAAGCTAACATACAAAACTACTGCGCCAAAATCCCCAACTTCATCAATAACGGTACCAAAAACAATTTCCCATCCCCCGCCTCACCAACACTCCCCCTCCGGCTCCCTCTGTCACTTATGTATTCCGAGTTGGCAATACCACACTTCCTAGTAATCCTCTTTTCATGCTCCATCAACTCCCCAAATATCCGCGTCTGCTCTGCCTCACTCCTCTCGAATGCCTTCAGCCCCTTGTCCTAACAGAGGCATATTATTGGTAACGCCACCCCTGCGCTGGCAATCCTACGATAGCAATAACTGGCCACTTTATCCACACCATATCCGCCAGCGCTTTGGTCTGGACCACTTCAATGAAGGCCTGCCCTCAACGGGCCAATGATGTTGAAACTGACTACGGCTGGCCCTGGTGTTTCTGATGGATATATATCGAGGAGGAGGTCGCACCGCGAGTGCATTATAAAATAGGACCGAGTTGTCATTATAGTGATTCGGAAACCAACCTCTACTGCTGTTTGTCAGCAAAACTAGACTTTCGGCTGGATATGTTGGGAGGTACTGACTAGCAGTGATATGTGGGGTAGGCCCTGTGTTTAAGTCGTGTTAGACAGGAGCAGTGGGCGCTCACATTCATAGCGGTTTTCACCGCAGACCCCACATGTTTTTTGTTACAACTGCCAAATGTTATCATTAGAATGTCAGTGGCAGCAGAGCACCGTACTGTATGAGTGGCCCAATGCTCGAAATATCATAAGTGATATGATCTTAGTGTGGGAAGAGAGCTGCTGCCGCTGTTCCTAGCAGTGACTAGGTATGCAGGATGACAGATTATCCCCGAACTAAACGTCGAAAGAATGTATCGTCCCACTATTAATAATTGATATATTCATGTTCTCCGAGTACCCATACCACACAAGCACGTTCTAAGCGATAAGCTCCCGCCTTTGTCGCACAACCCGGCCTTTCCGTTAGCCTTTAACCTGGAAATAAATCTAGCACCAGGCAACCGAAGCCATCAAAAACCCCACCTCTCTGGGTAGCTCTTTTGTGGTGAGAGATATGCAAGCACGAAATGATGGCAACTTCACACCAGTGGGGCATGCCGGTACTTGTGCGCGCACAATTTATGTAGCGGACGGCTCCTGGAGAATTTAAAATTCGAAAATTATGAAGCAGCAATACGGTCTGCTCGCCCCAGAACTGATCTGGAAAAGGAAGCCCCGCGCCGCCAGCAGACCCCCACCGACCAAGGCTGACGCCGACTTGATTTTGTGCCGTACAGTATAATACCCGAGCTAAAAATTTAATGATATGACACCATGCTTTGAGTTGCTATTTTAGACCGACATACCCCAATAATTCCCTTGGAGGATATATTGCCATAGGTCAACGAGAAAGTCCCGGGTTCCAACACAAAGGCAAATTGAGCCCGGATCAGCTCATCGACAAATCCAAGAGCTCACGTCCAACCATTCATAGGGTAACGGGCTCCTTAGCGAGGCAGGTCAGTAGCAACGGTACAAGAGTATGATATTTTATTGTCTAAAAGACAAGAGGCGCGTGCCAATCCAGGAGTTGCACTGGAAGCTCTCATGTCGGTGGAGGATATCTTGATCTGAATTCTATAATATCTTCGCACTTATAGGGAAATGAGCATCCTTATATGCACAGATCAGAAAAGGGGAAAATTCAGTGAAGAAGTGGCAAGAGAAAGTATCTTGGCTAATATTAATCCACCAGAAGTAGTGGAAAGGTCATTAATTTGAACAGGATTGTGAAAAGGGACTGGAAGTAGGATTGTGGTGGTGGAGTGTTGATATGAAAATCGTGGTTGTTGATCAGTTATGATACCGGTACTCGTAGGCTCTAAGTTTTATTCTTACATTCTAAGCGATTCGCGGTGAGGGGCCTTCAGGTTGTTCACTGATCTTTGCAGGCTACCGAGGCACCTGCATATCATTCAGTCCAAATTTAAACTTTAAACAACCAGGTGGCTCTGACCTAAATTAGGCTGCTTCGGGGCCTAGCTTGGCTGACTGTGGTTTCCACCCGACTGAACAGGCTTTTTAAAACCACCGCCGGAGTGGTTGCTTGAGATCATCGAGGGCGCCTGGCTTCATAGAGCCTAGCAAGTTACGACGCTACGGGAAAGCCCCTCCTTCCTGCGTCCGAATCACTAAGGGATATCCTGCGATGCTTTAAGGTAACTTGGATGAGTAAGGATGATCCGTTCATATAGTTTGATGTGTTTGTGCCCGAGCATAACAGACATACCCGACAGAGGGACCCCACCCAAGCCTTTTATTCCGCAGACTCTGGTTTTCACATTCCTATCTACGAAGGTCCAAATTTGGTTAAACGCCACGAAATATTCAAGTGGCGCGGCAGGGGCGCACGATTTGGCTAGCATCCTACTGCCTCCTCGGGCTGGCGCTCCACTGCTGAAAAAAAAAACACCGGTATTGAAAACAAAGTATTTCTGGTTCAGTGTATCTACTTTCTAAACGGTGGAAGTACAGAAAAACTACTATCACTTTCACGAACTTCGAAGTAGAAAGGTAAACAGCACAAGCTTCAATCAATTCAACTTCTCTAAACTAACCAAACCACCTAACCGCAAAAGAGAAACAAATTCCCGCCACAAAGTAATTCTAACTAACCCAAGCGCACTTCCCTTTCACACAAACTGCAAACAAACGGTTCCTCCGTTGTGCTGCTCTCACAATCCACTTCGTTGCGCTCGACCTCGCTGGTTGGAGAAAAGAAGGAAGAAAAAAGATAGCGTGAGAGAAGAAAAACCTAACTAACACACCACCCCTGTCTGCCAAGCCCCAGACAGCCTCCCCCCTGCCAGAAGCGCAACAACCCTTAACTTCCGAGATCGTGACTAGCAATACATCAAGCCCAAGTTATCCGCAGATAAAAAAGCTATAAAATAAGAAAGCCAAATAAAAACGTAACAGTATGATACCTGCATTAATTTTAAGTCCGTTGTCCGGGCCGAAAACACAAGACCCGCAAAAGCTGATTCCGTATGCGGCAAGAACAATTTTGAGGGTCCGTTGCTATATAGTTGTCAAGAATTCTAGTAATTAGTGCTCGAGTACTATACAGTGGGATTTAATTTCCATGGGATATTCCCGGATCTAGTGGTTGGTCTGGTGGTGCGTGGACAAAATTGAAGATCACCCGGGTGAGCGTGGAAACTCATCACTTCCCGGCCCCCACAAAAATCATTACCACTTAGCAGGCACCTCATAATACCTTCTCTCTTTTATTAAGATTGATGGATGGTATACTAAGTATTGACTACTACCATGTATTTAAATTATTTTACCGGTACTTGTCTTCCTTGGTTGGGTTGGGGTGGTTGTATCCAGGAGGTTGACAATATCACGGCGAAAATTATGAGCGTTTCTTGGTGGGTTAATTTTGTCCACGCACAATCCCTGGGGAAGTGCTTGCTTGATGCACACATGCATCTAAAACAATACCACGGATTTAACAAAAAACAAACCTAGGCAATGATGGAGGTCTGGTTTCCGCGCAGGGAATATGCCGTCGGACAGGCACCGCAAGGGCACAGCAATGATCGGATCTGTCGTCACGAGAACGATCCGGGTCAGTCGCTGATAGGAAAACTGAGATGTGT
>Ga0307509_10003333_pt1 | contig 24555 bp, 29 predicted proteins | sample 10_EM_MG_FD_202245 | JGI IMG/M metagenome (GOLD analysis project Ga0307509, IMG submission 202245) | Populus trichocarpa ectomycorrhiza microbial communities from riparian zone in the Pacific Northwest, United States - 10_EM | ecosystem: Host-associated > Plants > Roots > Unclassified | place... | reverse complement strand
CCCGCTCCCCCTCCCCACCCAGCGAAAACCCCGACCTAATCCGCCTCCACCACACCCACCACACCCACGGGTACCTCGCAGGCATCACGCACGGAAAAACGCTACACCTCCAATCCGGCTTCGACGAAGGCTATGCGCTGGGGGGCCGGTTCGGTTTGAAAATCGGGTGGGTGCTGGGTGCTTTGCAGGGCCTCTTGCACATTGCTCCCGTGATGGTGCGGGGGGAGTTGGAGAGGGCGAAGCGGGAGTTGGCGTTTGACGGGGTGTTTGCGGAGGAATATTTTGCGCCGGGGGGTGTTTGGTTGTATGCGCTTGCGGAGCAGGGGGACGGGGACGGGGACGGGGACGGGGACGGGGAAGAAGGAGGGGTTACGTTGGATAGGGTTGTGGAGATGCATCCTATTGTGAAGAGGTGGGTGAGTAAGGTGAGGGAGTTGGCGAGCGGGGTTGGAGTTGATGTTGAAGAGTTGGAATTGGAGCGAGAGGTGGGCTGGAAAAGGGAGGGCGAGGAAGAGGAGGGTGGGAATAAAGTTGGAACTGAAGCTTTCGTGGAGATCTGAGGGACGCTGATGATGTGGTTGGTTCGGATTATTTCCGTGGGCATCATTTGGGAGGCTATCTATCATATCATATACACCTGCCGGCCATCCATGTGCAACATAAACTCACGGCTAGTGGCCTACTGGTACTTTAGTCACTGGTAAGCAGTTAACTGCGAATCCTACCTTCCTAGAAAGCCCAAGTTAATAAAGACTGCTGATCACAGGAAATCACTCACCGGCATATCAGTCACTACAATCCTATACCATAGCGCAACCTATCCAGCTTGCATAATTACATTGTATGGTAACTCATCTTCCCTCTTTGTATGATAACTCCGCCTCTCAACCCTCGCCCCGCCCCCTAGGCACCTACAAGTCTATAACAGTGAACTAAACACGGGAACATAATACAGGAACCAAACCAAAAAAGAGAAAGGGAAAAAGAAAAAACAGCCCCAGGAACAACAATAAAATCCGAGTTAAAAAGCATAATAAATAGGGTTTTGTTGGAAGATCCAGTTTCTTTTTGCTTTTTTTTTCAGGAAGGGAAAAAAAACTATATCTAACAAGATCAAGGAGGGGGAAAGCCTAAGGGAGAAAAGGAAAAACGCTAATTCAAAATTAAACATAAAACAGGTCCCTAGAGATCTTCAGAAGTTGAATGGTTGTATCATTTTTGCCACCCTCCTTCTAACAGTTAAACAATTGACTGTCGTTACCCTCTCCCTCTCCCTAAAAGTAAAACGCCTCGCACAAGTATATGATGCCGAAAATCAAAAACGCACCAGCCCCACCCAAGGTTACTGCAAGACATATTAGCTTTTCCTGGTAATAAAACACATGAAGGAGATATGGCTCACCATTTCGAACACTGATACGGCTTGCCAATATTCTGCCGCCGACCACTGCGATACCAGTGCAAATAGCATGTCCAGAGATGGCTCCGACAGTAACGTACCAGTAATCTTGTCCGGCAGCCATCGCAATAGTGGCAATTTGGCTACGATCCCCCCACTCTCCCAAGAAAGTCATTACAAATGTTTGGACCCAGGCGGGCGACAGCAGCAGCCCGGCAAGATTTTGAATTCCTTCCAAAGATGTCATGCGTGCTTTCCCAGAGCCACCCTTCCCTCTAGCGCGCTCGTAGTCATCCTCATCGGAGTCAGACAATGCTGGAGACGATGTAGATCGACGAATCCCGAGTCCACCGCGGGACGGCGACGATACTAAGCCCGATTCGAGATTTCGGGAGACGGATGCCCCTCTCTCTCGCCCAGCAGCCTTCTCCTCAAGCTCCTGTTCGACCTCCTTCAGCTCCTCCTGCACGTTGGCTGTGCCCTTCTCCATTCTAAGACCCTCCAAAACCATGCGTACCCCAAAGACAAGGAAAAGGCCAGCGGCAAGAAAGTTGGTAAATCGTCTCGGAATTAATGTGGGGACGGCATGACCTAGAACTGCTGAGAGAATTGACATGACAATTAGGGAGCTAAGAGCTGCTGTAAATACCAGCACCCGGGGATGTTTCATTGCCATTAGAGCTGCAATCAAAAATGTTTTATCACCAATCTCTGAGAAGATAATCATAATGAAGGACAAGGCGAACGAATGGAAAGGTTGAGAAATGCCAGAAAAGTCTGCAGCTTCTAACTCCGCAGGCTTCAGGTGTTTCGGGATCTCAACCGGAGGTCCGCCGTTCTTGATGGTATCGCCCTGTGATCCTGTGTATTCTTGATGACCAGTCTTTGGCACTGGTGGCTTGGGAGTTGACAGGTCATCTTTGGCGTCCTTGTCCTTGCTCTTTGGGGTTTTGATCTGTCGGAATCTCCGATCAGCTCCAATATTCTAATTATCTCCACGGCCGCACATGTGAGAATCTTACCGCTGAATCATCACCCTCCGCTGGTTCCTCAATCTCAACGATCTCATGCTCGCCAGTATGTGGCGGTGGTTTTTTGATGTCGACGCTAGCTCGGCCACCAGAAACTCCAACCTCTCCTGACCCCTTCTCCTCTGTTCCCGGATACAAGCCCGGACCGTCGTGCGGTTTTCCGTCAAGGCCATCAACGGGCGCATCTGCCGTGCCCTCTACCTTCGGTTTCAATGACCCAGCTCCTGGCTGGGTGTCCGAGCTCTTGTATGCCTTAGGATTCAGTGGATGGATGACATCTTTCTTCCTTCCCACTGCTGCAGCTCCCTCTGGATACTCTATTGGAACATGACTATTTGCTGCCGCGATCAAAGGGGGTGCAACCAATAGCACTAAAATAGATGCGGACTTCTTGGAGAAGCGCATGACGTTGTGGTGATTAGAATAAGAATACTAGGAGTGAAGAGCCCGATGTCAAGTAATTTTTAAAAGTTTTATCTAAGAAATAGTAGGTTAAAGAAAGATGAAGAATGGAAGAAAAAACGTATTTTCGCTGGGAAAGTTGGGGTTGAAGCGAGACTCGTGTCGCAGAGAAGAATCAAACGGAAGATAGGGGTGCCTTCCCCCTGCCCTGCCCCCAAGAACTTGTTCCGGTGGAATGGGTCGGTGTTACCCGGATGCGGCTCGGATGCCCCTCTCCAAGCGTTGTCACTTTTGTCCCAGAGTTGTGGAATAAATCGAACTTTTATGATCATCGCGGCTGTGAAAGCTCCCATCAGATCAGGCCAGTTATCTCCACAGTAACAATGCCTCATATCTGCGAATTATTATGGGTCAGACACATTCGCATCTCGCAAGAAGCAGAGGATATTTCAGCAAATTGAGTCTGAGTTCGAAAGGCTACCTTCATATTCATTATTCTCCGAGTCCAGACTTGACGCTACGAATACATCCTCAAACATCCGGGGCATGAGCCGCCCTATAGAGTCAAAAATTTATCCATCCATTCAAAGATAATTCATCTCGCCAATGTTCTTGGTACCAATTATATTTGCCTGCTACTAGCTAGCTGGGTCTCTGCCAAATACCATATTATATAGCTAGCTCACTGGGTAGGTCAATAGTTGATTTGGGTAGGATACCTAGTGGGATATGAATGAGTAATATCGTAGTATAGCGCCGGTAGTGTGCGCGAATGCTTTACCTCCTCGATATGGTGCTTTCCATCTGCATGTAATCGGACGTAATATATGACACCCGGCACACCAGTGTCGGGAGATAGCAGTCGTATCACATCAGACTTCGAGGGTTACGTGCAGCACACCATCAGGAACTTAACGTGTCCACGCAGAATAGGAGACCAATACCTATTTCTTGAGATCAACTGCCGATATGCGTAAGTATTCCAGACTAGGCCATCCTCGCATTGGCACTTTATGCCATCGTATCATTAGAGAATTAGTTCCTCCACAGTACGAAATAGATAAACATAATGTCAGAAACCAAAAGAACATTATATCCCAGTGAGAAATCAAGTAACTGTGGGTATCAAATAACTCAAACACGGACTGGTCAAACACCTTCTATACGGATTCATAAATGTCAATCCTCACCTCAACGGCACAGTTCGAAGAATGAAACGCACCCTCAGCAGCCCTGCTAGTGACTAATGCTGTTTTTGACCCTAACACATCTGACCCAGAGCCACCAGCCCCATAGGCCTTAGCAGCGAGATGTCGGTACATCTTCAGCTCCTCCTCGAATTCCTTCAATGCTCTTAGCTCTGGATGAGGTCAGGCGAGGTTCATTCTAAGTCGACAGGAGGAAACTGACCGCTACCCATAAACAAGAATCCAATTAATCCATCTAAACCGCCAGTGACAGCGACTACCCATGCGACAAACATTAAAGCAAAAGATACTCCACTATGTGGACTCCACCAGACTCCTACGTGAAGCCCTACAAGAGCCACCAGAGATCCCCAAAAATGCGATAGTCTCCAATTATATTCAAATTTCTCCCTTTTTGTGTACTTCGCAACAAGTTCCAAAATTTCGTCTATTATGGTAGGTGGGAGGTAATGCTCATATTCTCTCTCTCCGACTTGATTGGTAATTTGGGCTTCTTCGGCCCTGACAGCTCCCGCCACACTTGATAACGTCGAATTCGAAACAAGGTCTGGATTCCTTGCCTCAGCAAGGGTTCTTTGCTGCTGTCGGTCCGGTGCCAGAGAAAGTGTAACTTCTACAGAAAAATGATCACTCAAAGAACAATTGCCGCCTGCACCACCTTTACCACCTCTTTGTGATGGCATCGACATAGGTTCCGTCATCCCAACCTTGATATCTTGAACAGAGGAATAGCGCGGTGCATGGAAAATGTAGTCTAAGCGTTTCCCCTTTGGGTCCTCGGTCTCTGGGGGCGGTAGGGTCGGCGTGCTCATGCGCCATGTGTTGAGAACACTGTCGCAAGTTGCACCGAGCACCTCAATGTTTGTCTTCGCATCAGTCCTTGGGGGAGCGATAGATGGGGTTGTTGGATTGGCGGACAGCCAGGCGTCAGAGACAAGGCCGCAAGTTGATATGATTCGGTGAGCCAGGGACGGCGGAATCATGTTGAAATCACCCAGCTAGATTTGTTAGCTTATTTTCGTCTTATCGGAGAAGAAATTAAGTGCTCTCACCCCAATTGCGATATGCCCTTTCTGGACAGCTCCACGGAGCAGCTTTGCAATCTCCCACGCTTGGGCAGTACGGTGACACAGATAAGAATCGTTCTTTTCGTAAGGCGCATGTAGCTAATCCGTTCGAGGTGTTAGAAGAAGTATAAGAGGTTTAAGATATGTTGTTCAAAGCGGACTAACATGTGTATTGAAAACCTCGATCGTCTTCCCGCTGGGATGTCGCACAGCAGCACAAGCGACACCTTTCCCAACATACCAATCTCCTCTCCAAAACGCGGTCGGCCGTCCATTGAGCGGGTATCTGAACATGCTGCTTTGTTCAAACGGCCATTTGGAAAGAATTACCAGCCCACCGCCAATAGCTCCTGAGAAGTAGAATTTCCCATAGGGCAGAATAGATGAGGTCTTCGCCCGCAGGTTCTCATAATCGGCATAAACCCAGAATTCTTGAAGAGCGACAATATCGAACGAAGGTGATGCACGAGCTATACGAACAGAGACTTCATTGAGTCGAGCTTCTCGGTGCTTGGCAATGTATTTGAGCTAGAGGAGCGACAGACATGTTAGGGCCAGACCTGAGAAAATAGACGCGGGCGTGCTTACTCCCCAACAATTCATGCTGAAAATTCGAATTGAAGGGATATCGCCATTAATTTGAGAAGGCCCAGCGGCAGACATGATAATAGTCCCGCGTCAATATATACTCTATATATGTAATATATGTAATATATATATATATATATAAATTGGATTTGGATGCAATGAGGTTGTTGTCAGGTCGGGACTCGAGAGTCTGGAGACTGATGATGCGGGAAGCCAAGCTCGGCCCTAGGCCCCTACTGGCAGCCGGTTGGCCTCGCGGTGTCCAAGTACAGTATAATAGGCCAAGCTTTCTATGATTAGTGCTGCTTGCTGTAAGCAAGGCATAAGTTGAATTTATAAGTTAGACCGAGTGAGCCCTCAGCGAGGCGTGGCGTGGCTTGACACCAAATTTCGGACCAAACTGCCAACAAATCTTTGCCAAGCCTCGCTGAGGGTGTCGCTGAGGGCTCACTTGGTATAGTAGCTATTGGTGGGTGAGCACCAACTTTTGAAAGATCCCCCGGGCCCGACAAGGCACGGAGAACCATAGTCTACTGGCACGGTACTTGTACCTCCCCGCAGTGGATGCCCTGCTATGCTGGCGCTGCCGGTATGGCTGATCGGGTGCAACCTCCAACCGAGATGCCGCCTTCCAGGTAATGGGTTCTCGTACTATAAAAACCTATGGACTCCCCTATCTGTGATAGACTTGTAGAGCCCTGAGTTAGTCCACACACCTGTTTACCCGAAAATTTTCTGCTCTACCGGGTAGACTATCGTACTTGAGATACTCTTTCGTGGAGCATATCGGGATGATACCGGTACGGTAGATCATCCCGGGCTCCGTTGGACCCTTGAAAGAGCCGCATCTACGTATTCTTGGAGCTTGGGAACTGATCTTCGGGCGCCAGCTTATGAGAACCAAAAAAAACTTTACATTTTGCGCCCTGTGCTCAATGAAAAAAACCATCATTTTGCCGTAACCGTGGAGTCCGAGGAAAGAGCTTGTCTTTTTCTTTAAATGGATGCAACCCTGCTCTCTCCCTACCCTTCTTACACCGGCAGTACGCACCATGTCAACACAGGAACCACCTTCCGGACAACCAGAGCAAACTGATATAAGAATGGCGGATTCATCGAATACACGGGCTGTTCCTAATTACACACTGAAATACACGCTCAAGGGACATAAGATGGGCGTCTCATCCGTGAAGTTTAGTCCTGATGGCGCATGGCTTGCAAGCTGTTGTATGTGTGCTCTCTTGATGCTACCACTTTTGTCACTGTGGATAATCCAACTGGTAGATAGCGGCCGACCAGACAATTAAAATATGGCATGCAAAAACTGGAAAATACGAGCAAACATTGGAAGGGCACATGGCGGGCATATCAGATATCGATTGGGCACCAGACTCCCTCACCTTAGTTTCCGGTTCCGATGATAAGACTCTTCGTCTTTGGGATGTTGCCAGTGTACGACCTCTGGGGCCGACTATTGGTTATGTTCGCTGATCAGCGGTATATAGGGAAAAATGCTCAGACTTCTCCGCGGCCACCACAATGCGGTGTATACTGTCGCCTTCTCGCCTCGTGGTAACATCGTGGCCTCCGGTTCTTATGATGAGGCGGTTCGTCTGTGGGATATCCGTTCGGGAAAATGCATGAAAACCTTACCTGCACATGGAGATCCGGTTTCTGGCGTCCATTTCAATCGCGACGGGACGATGATCGTGTCCTGCTCCCACGATGGGCTGATACGGATTTGGGATGTTACTACCGGCCAATGCCTTAGAACATTGGTCGAGGAGGATAACGCTCCTGTCATGGCTGTTAAATTTTCCCCGAATGGGAAATATCTGTTGGCGGGGACTAAGGATAGCTGTGTCCGATTATGGGACTACCATCGTGGTAAATGTCTTAAAACCTATATGGGGCACAAAAATGAAAAGTACAGTATATTTTCAACATTCATAATTGCTAATGGCAGTTGCTTTGTGTAAGAAGCCATCCCTCGGGCAATTTTTTGTCCTAATATACGCGGAGAATGCTAATGATTGGTTCGCAGGATGGCCGGGTCAGAAAACTCAGACGTCTTCATCTGGGACATTCAGACTAAAGAGATTGTTCATCTTCTGGTGGGCCATCCAGATGTGGTCTTGGGAGTTGACTCACATCCAACAGAGAAAATTGTTGCTAGTTGTGGGTTGGATGGAACAGTGATGATTTGGATGGATTCCGTAGAAGGATCGGACGAATGAGTATACTTTATTCTGCAAGGGCGGATCAGAGTATTGATGTGCTGGGGCTCTCGTTGACTTATGATGAGCTATTCCATATTCTTAAAGTGAATGAAATTTTCTAGAATACCGGTAACAGACTATGGTATCACCGGTGCCATAGCCACTGACGTGCGTTTTGTGGTGCCCCGAATGTTTACTCAGGGGTCACCTGGGGGAATACAAAATATTATTATTATCATTATTATTTATTTATTTATTTATATTTATATTTTTAGTTATCATACTCAAAGAGGTTAGAACAATGGTTAGGGTAAGGGTAAGGGTAAGGTAATTAGATGACACATACAAAGACATTGTGAACTGATACCATAAAAGGGCAGGAGGCGCACTTTTCACAACTCAGAAGCTAAACCTCAATTTTCCTGCGAGTGATTCTCAGCCCCATGCCTCTTCCCAATTTGGTGGTGCTGGATCACAGTGGGTCTCCTTGGTTTCCTATTTTTGTTTTACGCTATCGATCCGTGTGCTAACCGTTACGACAGGCTTAATGTCCGTGCTGTTAAATTAATCAAAAAAAGATTTACTGGCTAAGGAAGCTCGGTTGTGAGAGGCTCTGGCAAACTCCATGTCCTCTATTACTCCAAACCCCGAGTCAGTTGCTACTACTGTTGCTCAAGTAAGCGCAATTAAGAAGCGCAAACAGAAGTCGGGAAGCATGGGAATAACAAATAGGTCAGCGGATGGGGAGGTCCGAGACACGACTCCCGGATATGCGGTTTCCGAAACTGTTGTGAACAGCCTGGCTCAGATGAAGCGTCTTAAGGGAGCGAAAAAACTACTCGTTCAGCAAAGACAATCGGATCCAACTCCTTTACCACTTGTATCAAGGAGACAAGGGCGATCTGAAGATTCGGATGATTTGCTGTTGGCAAATCAAGAGGCTGGTAGTGTGTCCGCACCAGTCAGTGAAGATGATCAGGATGAGACTCCCGGATATGCGGTTTCCGAAACTGTTGCGAACAGCCTGGCTCAGATGAAGCATCTTAAGGGAGCGAAAAAACTACTCGTTCAGCAAAGACAATCGGATCCAACTCCTTTACCACTTGCATTAAGGAGACAAGGGCGGCCTGAAGATTCGAATGATTTGCTGTTGGCAAATCAAGAGGCTGGTAGTGTGTCCGCACCAGCCAGTGAAGATGATCAGGATGAGACTCCCGGATATGCGGTTTCCGAAACTATTGCGAACAGCCTGGCTCAGATGAAGCATCTTAAGGGAGCGAAAAAACTACTCGTTCAGCAAAGGCAATCGGATCCAACTCCTTTACCACTTGCATTAAGGAGACAAGGGCGGTCTGAAGATTCGGATGATTTGCTGTTGGCAAATCAAGAGGCTGGTAGTGTGTCCGCACCAGTTAGTGAAGATGATCAGGATGAGAGCGATGGAGATAGCAGCGATGACCCAGGCTATCGAGCATTTTCCGAGCTTCGTAGGGAGCAAGACAAAGAAAATAAGAAACGGGTGACCCCAGCACCGCTTCCCTCTCCGCATCCTAGGAAAAGACAAAAGCGCTTCACTGACCCTCAAGAAGGAGCAATGAGGACAAGTCCAATTGATGAAGAAGGTGTGGTAATTTCGACCCCGCCCTTTAGGTCAAACAAGAGCAAAGGTAAACGGCTGGGTCCCATCCCAGATGAGAGCGAGGAGGAAGAGGGGGGGGGAAGGGGGCAAGAGAATGGGGATGGGGATGGGGATTGGGAAGGGGAAGGTGAGAACGAAAGCGAGGATGAGGATGGAAGCGAGTTTGTGCCTGATGCAAGGGAGGTCAGCGACGATAAAGTAAATAGAAGTCGAAGGCATTTGCCATCAAGCTTTAGGCATGGCTCTATGCATTCATCAGACCCGGCTAATTCTCCACAAAGGGGGGAAGGTGAGGACGAAAGCGAGGATGAGGATGGAAGCGAGTTTGTGCCTGATGCAAGGGAGGTCAGCGACAATAAAGTAAATAGGAGTCGAAGGCATTTGCCATCAAGCTTTATGCATGGCTCTATGCATTCATCAGACCCGGCTAATTCTCCACAAAGGGGGGCTGTGGTCGTTTATAATCTCCCTTCTGCTGGTAATTCTCCAGCTCGGAGAGGCAGTGGCTCTAACGCCACATTGGTTTCTGCCAACCCCTCGCAAAGAAGCCAGCGAGGACTCTCAGATGAAGCCGAGGGTCTGCGAGCTGGGCCTTTGGACAGAAGGTTTGATGAAGATTACCATAGCAACTTGCAGGAAGTCGCTAGGATCAATAGGTTGGCCAAGATAAACCGTGCAGCGGTACGCACCCTACGGAAGCCAACAACCTTTTGGACCGAAGAAGGCACAAAGGCGTTGATGCAGGCTATCCATGATTACGGCCCGTCGTGGGCTGTAATTAGGGATGTGAGAACCCCTCTCCTTACTGTTTCCCTGTTATTGAACACTCGGCTCATCCCTAGCCATCAGTCAGCAATACCCAGTTTAGAAGGTCGGGACAACGTACAGCTAAAGGACAAGGCCCGAAACATCAAAGTTGACATGATAAAGTGTTTCAACCCAGCTCATCCATTGTTAAGAATCGACTCGCTAATATGAAATATCTGGGAACAGGGCAAAGATCGCCTTGCCTCTATGCTTCCGCCGCGTTTCCATCAAGAAAGCTGATATGGAAATATTGGCAAAAATGGGAATTTACCCAGACGAGGACGGAAATTATCTGGAAGACCCTGATCGGTGTTCCGGACATACCTTTGACGTATAAGGGTTTATCTGGAAATACGTGTTTTGCTTTCTTTCTTCTAGCTGGAAAAAGTTTGCAATCTTTCTCTTGTGATATACCCCTCTTTATCTCCTTTGCTGATAGGTGGCTGACCGGCATTTTCCCAAGTTTGAGAATTCCTGTGCAAAGTTTTTTCCTTCTTCTGTCGGTTCTATTTGGTGGAGTTTAGTGACTTTTTTGCTTCTCTTTCTTTACGTGGCTTGCGTGCTCTTGGGACCGCCGCTGCCGATGAAATAGATGGGCGTATGGGTATCATTGTTATCGTGTTTATTACTTATTGTTTGTGGTATGCTCTGTTCTGGTATGGGTACCGGTATAATTCCGGATAGTAAAAATTAACCCTCTCTTTTTTTTCCCACAAAGATAACTATACTTGTAAATACTTTTCACAAAAAATGCTGCTAACCTTAACCATGGTGGAGTGATTTTTTAAGCTGTATATTTGTAGACTACAGTACATCTACCGGTAGTGGATCTAAAGGCACTTCCAACCCCATAAGAGGAACAAAGCATATTTAGCCCTTGCAGGTCATTTTGTTCTTGGCCGACCACATATTCAAGAGACAATGCAAAATTATAAACGAGCGACAGTTGATGGCTGCATTTGAATGGAGTTTCCCCTCCGAGGGTTTGTCAGCAAGATTCGATATACAAAGGGTCAATTTTTACTGTCGAGGATCGTATTATCGTGGAACGTAAATTATTATACTCGAGTGCAGTTCCGCACTCCAGTGTGTTGATGTTTCACGAGATATATGCGGGTTAATCATGCTGCAGGGGTGCCAATGGTGGCAAGTTTCCTGGAAAGAGGCTCTGTGGTTTAAATGTAAACCTAACCCTGAAAATTACTTTGGAAACTTTCTCCACAGTTTTTATGCTCTACGCTAACTTCACACAACTAGCAGCCCCTCGACCGACCGGTCAAGCTCTAATCCCTGTGTAAGTGGTATGATAGCGGCCTCTTGACTGAGCGGACAAGTTGGTAATCATTTTCTAAGTACTATAGATAGCAGCCATTGGACCGACCAGTCAAGCCAGCAACCCTGGACTGCCCGGCTGTTCTGCCCGTGTAATCCACCTCATTGCTACCTTTCCAGGTCGAGATTTGTCTCCATCCTGAGCCTTTATCCGCTCAATCGTTGCCTCCTATCCAGCTCCCAACTCCAATCCACCAGCCATCTTTCTTGAATTTTCTCTTCCCAGGAAGATTGCTGATTCGTGTAAAATTGCATCGATCCCTAAGGAAACCTATAGAAACTTAGATTCATAGCCATTAGAGGATTGTCATGGGATTCCATATAGCATCGCCTATACCTACATTTCCGACATATTTTCCGGAATCTTCTCCACAATATTTGCCTCTAGGCTCTGGTCTATTGCATCCGGTGTTTCATCCTCATCCAGGCTAACACGAAGGTATTCTGTTGTATCATCCTTGCTGTTACTCAGACATACTCCTCTCACTCGTCCGGTAAGGCGCCCTCCCGAACCCAGCCTGAATGTCAGGCACCCCGGGGACGAACACCCCCACGCTCCGCAATCCTTCCAGGATTTGTTGCAATATCTAAAGAGATTTTAGTAGTAAATGGTAGGGAGAAAGTTCTGGTATGAGCAGGTCTGCAAGTTCCTCCACGCCCATCACCTTCCCCTCCACAGCCTGGGCAAAGGCGCATTTCCAGATCTCGAGACAGGCGGCACGCTTGTTGCTGGCTAGTGTACCACCCGCATATTTCTCTAGGCCGATCTGTAGGGCGCCGTCGGTGTTGATGGTGGTCTTCCTGATGACTTTGACGGCTTCGTAGACACGGTTTTGTATATTTAGCAGTTCCAATTGGGAGTCTATGTTGTGCATGCTTAGTTCGTCCAGGTATCCCATTGCTGCCATTTTGGTTAGTTTTCCAATCTCAAGCTCGACCTTCTTGTTCCATTGGTCTTCCTCTTCCTCTGTCGCCACTTCCAGGAGGGTATCTGCTGCAATAGCGTACTCGCTGAGTCCCACGTCATGCATCTAGTAGAGCTTTGCGAATATTCGGCCGAACCGGAGGAATCTGGTCAAGTAGGTTTCTCGCCAGTTCTCCAAGCCTTTGGGGATCTTCTATAACTGCCCGTTCTCCACGAGGTACTCGTACATCTCTATCGGGCAGACTTCGCCGAATTTGTCAAAGAAGTCTTCCATTCCCTCGATTGTGCTTCTTGGTAGGCGCTAGTTTAGTGTTTTCCCGTTTTACAGCTTCGCAATTGGATGTAGCGTTGGTGAGGCCCTTCTGGCTCACTTCAATGCGGATGACCTCTACAAGTTTTCAGTCGTCTTGCCATTTCTCCGTGAGCTCGTAGACCTTCTCCAGCTTGCCTAGTTCGGCGAAGGGTTTTATCTACCCGCCACACTAATGTATTCGACGGTAGCAGGCTTTATAGTAGCTACCATCAATTCATCGTCGGGAGCTAAATCCCTAATTTCAAGCGTATAATTAGCCTCCATCTCTATCTTCACGGCTGTAAGGTAGCCAAACTTGCTAATTCTCGCATCAACTTTCATAACCATCCTAAATCTCACTGAGAATCCCATCACCTCTTCCGCCTCGCCTGCTTCAAAAAGAAATCCTCCCCGACCAACAGCTGCCTTCACTCCAACTGCTATCGAGTTCTGTCGCACATGATGACATCATATTTCAGCTTGAATGGCTCCTCGTTAGAACTTGAGCTATCCATAAGTGTAAAGGCTCGCACTGTGCACATGCAAAATATAAGGGAAGGGAGTAGTTAATAAAGCTCGCAACCGTCGAAGGGATCGATGTTTACCATTTTCTCAGTGGCGCCTTTTGTCAGTGTGTATCGATATCGAAGGTCATTAACTTCTATGTTTTTGATGTAGTGACCATCTGCGATATACATGTCGCTATTGAACGTTGTTGTGCTAGGCGGGCTAGAAGATTTTCCGGCCCTCTATTAAAATTAGCAAACACAAACTCTAGCTATGGAAGCAATTTCCTCACAGAACGGATAGGCGGTACAACTACGTGTTGTATACTGCGCTTTACTTTGGTCTGGACATTGATACGGGAAGCTGCCGCAACTACTCGATGTCAGTTAGCAAAATTAGAGAAGGGTCGGGTGGTACTTGTACAGAGTGGACAATGGGCTTACCTGCTGTAGCCGCTGGGTCGGGCTTCGGCCCTTTCGCTGGTTCGACAGGGGGGCTCTCTGTTGATCTGCTCGCAGACGGGGGACTCCTGCTTCTCCAACAATCGTCTCGACGGGAGGGGAATTGGTGCGAGAGCAGCGGTCATCCCAGCGGGAGGCGCCGCAACTACTAACTGGTTTCCCTCACTTGGACTCCCGATCTCTGTAGTCCCTAACACCCTGGGGAGTCCTCCTGTCGTCGTTCTTTCGTGAAAGCTGATAGATTTCTGTTTAAGTTGCTCGCGTGGGGGAAGCGAAGGATCCCATCATAGCTGGCTGGGAGGCGGAATCAAACATGACATCTTCGGGGCTACTACCCACTATCTCTATATTTAAATCTCCCCGAAAGTCAACCATCTCCTCCAAAGCCCCTCGATCCTCTGACCCACATCCATCGTGTTATCATCAACGTCGGGTTTCTGTGTCGAAACGAGAACGACAGCCCTCGAAAAGAGCAAGAATGGAGTTCTCCAGGGCCTTAGGAGATAAAGCTTATGTCTAGTTTTCCCTTTCCTCTAATGGAGTTGTGTAGTGTCTGACGACATTAATATCCAAACGTCGAGTCTCCTTCGATGCGCCGTTCCACAGTCGTCATAGGCATCTATGCATTATTGTGTGCTGGTGTGAGGAAGAGAAAACCGAAGAGGTAGAATCGGGAGAACAGGTGTGTGAGAGAAGGAGTAAAAGGCAACTAACTGGAGGGGCCCGTGCGCATAAAAACAACAGCATGTGACATGTAATGGTGTGTCTGGTTCTGAGAAATACTCCCACCTGCACGCATGATCATAGATCTTGTTCATGATCAGAAATACTCCCCAATGCACATAGGATCACAGTCTTGGCTTGGCATGTTTGATCAGATAGCACGTTTGAGATCGGACACTTTGATAAACTGTGCAGTATTAGAAAGAGATAGACTCCTCGGGAATTCCTACGCCTCATCACTGCAAACAGTTTACTGACCTCCTGCGTATAATCCTCTTTTCTATTTGCGCATATTAAGCGATATCAACATCCTGGGCATGGCATGCATCCCACCACCCTGAATCATGAATAAACGAGCTGACACCTCACTTCCTCCTCGTATAGAAAGTGAAAGCCCTTTCGCGGTCGTCATTGACGTATCGCCCTGCGGGGACAAATGCCACCGTGCAGCCCCGAAACTTGGACCCTGAGATACATCCTTTCGAAAAGGCCCGTGAGTATACCCGAGCGTTGAATGCGACCAAACTAGAGCGCATGTTTGCGGCACCCTTTATTGCTCAACTGGGAAACGGCCACGTCGACGGCGTATATTCGCTGGCGAAAGACATTCGTACCCTCGACCGGATAGCCTCAGGTTCTGGCGACGGCGAGGTCAAGATATGGGACTTGGCCGATAGGAAGGAAGTTTTGACGGTCAAGGCTCACGAAGGGATTGTGAAGGGATTGTGCTTTGCATCTGTCAGCGGGGATGACCGGCTGTTATCTTGTGCGAGCGATAAAACTGTCAAGCTTTGGGACCCACGAGGGGCCGGTGTCAGCTCAAACATTCCCGCTGCAACATATCTTGGGCCCGGAGCCTTCAATGGGGTCTCGCATCACCGAACGGACCACACATTCGCCACTGCATCATCTGTGATAGATATTTGGGATACCAATCGTTCGAAACCGATCACAACTCTCCAGTGGGGTGCCGACACGATTAATACAGTTAAGTTCAACCAGTCAGAGACCTCCATCCTCGCTTCGGCGGGATCAGATCGAACCTTGACATTTTACGATCTTCGGACCTCGTCTCCAACGGCTAAGGTTGTCACAAGGCTTCGGACGAATGCCATCTGTTGGAATCCGATGGAGCCGTTTAATCTTGCCGCCGCGAACGAGGACCACAATACATATATCTTTGACATGCGTAAACTCAACAGAGCGCTGAATGTTCTGAAAGATCACGTTGCCGCAGTCATGGACGTGGATTATTCACCGACTGGGGAGGAATTGGTAACTGGCAGCTATGATCGAACTGTTAGGATCTATAGGGCCCGTGAAGGGCATTCACGGTAATTCCACACATGAGCTCCTCAGCTCACGTATCAGTTGGAACGGTGTTTTTTTTTTTGAGCACGCAAAAGGCTGACCAGTTGCAACCCTTGCAGGGACATTTATCATACAAAACGAATGCAACGCATATTCTCGATTGCCTTTACGACTGACACTCGCTATATTCTCTCTGGGTCGGACGATGGGAACGTCCGCCTCTGGCGCGCGGAGGCCTCCCAGCGCTCCCATGTACGCTCGGCCCGCGAACGCACCAAGCTCGAATATGATAACGCTCTTAAAGAAAGATACAAACACATGCCCGAGATTCGCAGGATAGCAAAACACAGACATGTCCCTAAACCCATAAAGAAAGCGGGAGAGATCAAGAAAGTCGAGGAGGCTAGCCTCAAGAGAAAGGAGGAGAACAGGAGAAGGCATTCGAGGAAGGGTCAAGCGCGGAGAATTCCGCAGAGAGAAGCGATGGTTATTGCCCGAGAATAAACAAGTCAAGCGTGGTGAGTGGTGAGGGGGTGAAAAAGGGGATGTACCAACTCCAGCCAAATGTAAAATAGAAAAGTACACTTTTGATGGTGAAAACCCAACATAATGAAAATAAATTAATGCGGGATGTGACGTATGATACTATACATTGGGAAACCCTAACCGAAAAACCACGAATAACATCCCACGAGTGATGTCCTGTGCCCCGAACCAAACTAAAACTAAGCTCCCGTTTGGAAAAGGATGGGCCAATGATCGATTAGGCATGTTTCACCCATACCGAATATTCCTCGGCAAACAAACCTGAAACCCCCGCCTCTTCCTCTCGTTCCTCGCTATCGCCATCGGCGTAACCCACTAGAGGGAAGGGCGAAAGTCCTGCACTCTCCACTTCCATCCCACTACTTCCCTGCCTACCGCCACCGCCGCCAATCCTATGGCCAGGATATTCGTCATGGTACACTTTCATCGCGTCTCCAACCCCCTTGGGCTGAGACGGATAGACGACCTGGGTGTTGGCAAACCTTAGCCTCCCTTCATCTCTTTCGACCCTCAAACTGACGGACCGCTCTTCGTGCCCCCAGAAGTCGTAAAACAGACAAATTGTTTCAACAACAGGAGCCAAAGTCCCAACCATAGCCTCGTGTCGGCGGCGGCGATGTAAAGCATCGTCATTCCCCTCGCCGTCATCTTCGTCGTCGTTAGCCATTAATGGCTGGACTTCCTGACAGAAGCGCAGCAACCAGGCGCGCATTTCCTGCAATGCGCGCTTGACTTCAGTGACGAAGGCAGCCATGTCTTCGTGCGTGTAGATACGCATGCTAGCAATCTCCCGGAGTTTTCGGATGATAGCATAGTGTTGGTCCGACATTGCGTGTAAAAATTCCCGATCATCTGGGGTTAGGAGGGGGGTATTGTAAGCGTGAAAGAAGAGTGAGGCAATGCGGGGTGAAGAGGAGGAGGCCGAGGAGATAGTGGTCAATGTAGGGCTCGATGGATGGCTAAAGCTGATGTTGACTATATCACTGGTAAGGGGCGGTGGTGTTGGTGGCCAGGAGCTGTTTAGGCGGTTTAGGTAGCTTCGTACCCACCCTGGTCTCCTGTCGGCTGGGAAGTCGTTGAGATCCGCCATCCCCAAGTTCCCAAGTTCCTTCCAGACATCCCCGAGGGAGAGGGATCCCATGGAAAGGTCTTGCGAGAGATGGGGTGGATAAAAAAAAAGAAGTGGTATGGTATACTGTGGTGTTTACGATATGGTAATGATAGAAATAGTAGAAAAGATCGTGAAGCCTTGTATAAGCTTAAAAGATATTGCCTAACCCGGACTCAGGAGCTCTTGGACATGCTGGAAATCAACACCGGTCTAAATAACATATTTTCCACTTTATTCGCCCTCCCTAATCCGCTCTTATTCTAGATGAGGGGGTAAAGAAAAAAGAAAAAAAGAGGACCGACAACCCGAATTTCTCAATCCAACTTTTTACAAGAGTCGTTCACTTTTCTACCTCCTTCCTCCAATCCCTCCCTCGCCTCCCTCACACTTCTCACTCCCTTCCCCTCACAAGCACAGCGCATCATTCCTTCATCCAAAGTTTCGAAAGCAACCAACCTGCTCCGCACAAAATAAGAACACCTTGGAAACCCACTACTGTGGCTCAGTACCATATCTAAGTGTACCAACCCCCTCCCCCTCCTACTCTTTCTCCCCTCCTTAGACAAAACACTTCACTTCGGTTAATAGGGCCACTTGGAAAGAAGTTATTCCGACATATGGCCTTGCCTCCCCCCTCCCCTAGCGCAACCGCACTCGAATCCAGCAACGTAGATACAAGCATGCACACTGGTAATGCCGAAGCGTTTTAAAAAGGGACTACTATTGCATAGAGCTAGAAATTTGGCCCTTTTTTTGATCTGGATGGTATGCAATAGCAGCTCTTTTGAAAACGTCTCGATAGAACGAGTACAGTACACACACACATAATTTACATAGTGTATGTATACACGCATGCATGTGGGTGTGTATGTGCGAGCTTGGAGACAAAAAAAAACCAACCCCCCACCAGAGTCTTCCAAACAAACTGCCCACCCCTAACAGGTGCCTCCCTACCACCGCAGACTCAGAAGAAAAAAAATTCACCTTTTAGATAGCACAATTCGACTGGAGATTCACAAAATTGAAGGCCAGATTACAAAAACCACTATTGAGAATTTCGAGCACCAGAGTTCCGGAGGGAGGCCTGAAAATACCGCCAAGACCAGAAGTTCGTCAGGGACTCCCACATGGCAAAGTCATTCTGGCTGGCCCCACTCACCTACTTACTACCAGCGTTCACCAGAACGGGAAAAAATGGGCAACTTTGTATGAAAAATATCGTGATCCCCTTCCATCTAATTACTCTTTTAAGAACAGAATCTCCCGCCAACCCTTTGCCGCGGTTGGCCAGATCTGTGCATTTCCTATGGAAACCCAGGTGGGCGGGGGAGGGGGGTCCGTTTCTTTCTCGCACACTCGCCCGCAATCGAACGACGTCCATAGACACACCTGCCATTGCATACGCCGCCAAAATCTGCTCCTTTTCACTAGAACCTTAGCGCCATGCTATAGCGATCGTGCTCATAAAGGTTGGACTTCAACTACGAGTACCGTATGAATGCAGTTCGTGTATGGACGCACATGTCATACCCGATTCACAAGCTGCTCCGCTCGTATGGGTACGGGTGGGCGGGAGGACGACGTGCATCCATGGGAAGTTATCCGTAGGGGGGGGGGCGGTAGCCTAAACTCAAGCCGCATAATTGGGAAGTGGGGGGAGGGGGAAGGGTTCCCCAGAATGGAGGAAATATAAGATTTAGATTTCAGCTATGCTACCTATCATATTTCAGTGAGGGTATTGAGAGGGTCTTTTCCTTCTCCCCCCCACCCCGATGATCTCCCCGCTTGCGCCCTGCTGGACTTATCCCATGCCTGTTGCACATCTAAAGGATCTTGTCGACAACTGTTTTCGTGCTGAAAAAGTGCATTTCGGAAGGGCGACTATTAACGCTGTCGTATTTGTTTTTTATGTTATTGCAGGGAAAGAAGCGAGGCGGGTGAGTGAATGGTGGAAAACTGGAGAAAGCCAGGCGATTTTAGCGAGGAGTTATGTGACTCTTCAGGCTGGCGGCTATGGCAAACGGCATTCTGTGGCGATATCGGGCACCACTAGATTGCCAGTCAATACGAAGTGTCCCTTGAAATCTGTCTCAGGTTCGCAGAAGAGAAAAGAAACAAATCATCCCACTTAGCCCCATGGCCAAAACAAGGTCCTAGGTATTTCGGGCCGTGTTGGGTTCTTACCTCACGACCTACTCCCCCCCAGATCGCTAATGACCAGCTCACCCCGTCGGATACCGGTAATGTTGAATACTGGTAGAGGTCCTCCCAGGCCACCCCGACAGATCATGGTTGGCCGGCCTTGTATGAAGAACGGAGCGATGCTCGGCACAGTAGCTACAGTTCATCCAAGTAAAACAATTTGAAGTTTCTTATTTGGATTTTGTTGTCCAGATGGCCTAGGAGGCCCTCTATCCAATGTGAGTATCATAATTTACAGGCGAACATAACTCGTCGCTACTTTTTTCGGAAGCCATCCAAGGCACCCCCAATTCCGTAAACCGAGTATCCGCGGGTGTTCAGAAACGGTGCGATAACATCTACGCCTTATGGCGGGTAGGAGTGATGGGCTGTGATTCTAGCCGATTACACAGGACAAAGTCAACTGCTACAACTATATAGATTTTGAGCAATTTCTATTTCTATAACAGCGGTGTTTCCCCGGGGTTGGGATCTCGGAGTGAGTTTATTGTAATCAACCAAAGAGGAGAAGATTTTGTTTCTTTGTTTATTGGGCTAAGGTAGGCGTATGCTATAAATAAGTTGACTCCCGATCTATTCTACAATCCCGATCTTTTTTTTTTCCCCTCCTCCTACAGTTGGGGACTTTAGGAGTCTATATTATAATATGAACGGTTTGAATTCTAGCTGTATAGGAGTAAAGTACCATACAAGTGCTTTCCCGATACCCGGCGCGCTACCACGATAGCATACTCGAGTACGGTACCGCACTCAGTGCGAATGCGCAGTCCCGTTGACCGCCCTGCCAGGATATGTGATCCAGAGCCGCCCCTTCTTATAGTAGTGATCGGCGTGTGGGTGGAGATGCTGAATGGGGGGCTTACCGAGCTGGGTGACGTATCATAACCAGGAAAAGGGCTACTGTACGGCAGTCACCCGCACTGCTCTATGGGGAGGATTAACCACGAGAGGAGGTTTATTCATCAGAAACGTTCAGGTACCATATTTCATGAGTTAAGTTATCCTTTATAATAGATAATAATGACTTCAAACAGGTACTCGAGTACAGTACCGTAGACATGCGACGGTTGGATGCGTGTGTGTGGGCCCGGGCAGCGATGTCTTTTCTACAATGTCCTAACTTAAATTATATGTTTACTAATCTTACATTTGGTCACCGTCCCTCACTCGTTCTCCATCACTGCTGTAAGGACAAGTGCTATCCCACCCCAGCCCAGCCAGGCGAGTACTCGAGTACAGTACGTCTATGAGCGCAACCTGCTAAGGATATCCCCCCCCGTCTCTCATATCCAACATTGATCAACCGGTAAGTCTATATACTTGCGGCTTTTGGAGGCCTGCTCGATTCTGGTCGTAAAAGCGAGTTCGCAACGCCTCGGACAATCTGGCTTTCGCTGGCAGGGTTGGTGTTCTGGTGTTGCTTCAATACTTAAGGCTCCTTAGGGGCTGGGGAGAAGCTACTACAGCTAAGGTATTTTTTGAGCAGTGGTGATGGTGGTGGTGGTGGTCAATGCCAGACAAGGCCCAGACCGTCTTTAAAAGCAAAGGGCTGGTATACCCGATAATATAAGGATCTTTTCTTTTCTTTTCTTTTCCATGTATCATACAGGATTGCCCTAGAATTCAATTTTCTTTTTACCCCCTATCAACCGAAGCTTTCGTGGTTCTACTCTTTATTGTTGCCATCGTCGTAGAAATACCCAATCGCAAAGACCTCTACGTAGGGACTTTATAGTATGATTAATCCAAGTATCATAGTGGGGAAAAGGGGGCCGAGATAATGGGGACTCATTTCTCGTTCGGGGATGCCCACCTGGAGGCCAAGGTTGTCGGCACTGAACATCACTCAAAGCTTTTTTATTTATTTTAGCCTCTCTGCTGGCGGGTATTCTATCGAACGGGGCGTTTTGTCCCCCTGTCTTTATTTTGGCGGGCATACCATCGGTTTTCCGTCTAATAAATTACTTCCCCCCCCTCTAATTTATCATGGCTGAGACTCCCCAGCTCACCACCACCTCTTTGAGACCTTCTCCCTCAGCATTGCAGCCTCAAGCTCCCTCCTCCTCTTGACTCTCTGCTCGAGCCAGTACGCCATCCCAACCCCCCATCCCAACCCCGCTAGATGCGCCACATTATCGATGGTCTGCCATCCCCTCACGATCCCAAATGCCTCCAGCATCGCGACGCCAGACATGAAGTATTTAGCTTGTAGAGCAACAAACGGCAGGAAGATAAATGCGAGTTTGGTCTCAGGATTGAAGTAGGTGAATGCACCGAGAACACCGAAAACGGCACCAGAAGCGCCGAGTGCGTAGACATGGAAGCGGTTACGGAGGACGTTATGTGTCAAAGAGGCAAATGAAGCTATGACCCCTGAGGAGAAGTATAGACCGAGAAAGTTGCCACGGCCGATTTGGTCACAGACTATGATTCGGTCATCAGTAATTTGTTCGTAGAATAAAGTGAAAAAAGGAGAGAAGGGGGGGACATACGAGTTGACCCAAAGACATACAGCGCCTATATCCTCAACCCATTTTTCAATTAGCCACGCGCCCGCTCATAATCCAAGCTTTACCAAGCCAAAGAGGAACAACATACAAACATGTTAAGCCCCAAATGCGTCAGGCTCTGATGCGAGAACACACTCCCCAGCAAGCCTACACTATACGGTAACGCAGGTGCACAAAGGAAGTACCTATTTAGGAACCTCCAAGATATGGGCAACGGGATCTTCCAAGCAAACCAGACAGCAGCGTTGGCAGCAATTATGGCAGCAACCGTTGTCACACTCTGGGGCAAAGCCGGGAACAGGCGAGCGTTTAGCGGGGGAGGTGCCCATGTTGAAGCAAAATAGTAAGAACCTCCGCAAACAGCGAGAGTGAAAATGAGCGGCGCAAAGAGGCGTTGGGAGCGAGAGAGGTCCCGGGGAGCCCCATCTTGGGATAGCTGGCCCTGAGCTTTCAGTCTATCGAGAAGTTTAGGCTGGGGTGGGGAGGGGAGGTTTTCAGAAGGGTTGGTTGCTGGCTCGAGAGTCAGTTTTCCTGATTGTGGAGGTTTTCGGTTGGGGAATTGCTTGAAGCTACTGCGGTGAAAGAATCGTGGTTTGGATCGTTGGCTCCGGAGTATTCTGAAGCCAAAGCTAGGGGAGACTGATTGAAGACATGCTGTTTTAGAAGTATTGAGTAGGATAGTAGTGGACGATCGGGCGAAAAGATGTAACATTGTGGGGTCTTGTGTGATAATATTGGTGTTGGTGTTCAGGCCTGTGGGAACTGGCCTGCACTATCACAGTTATATTGTGGTTGCCGTCGTGAGACTATGTGCCGGCCGGGGGGATAAGAAAACAATAGCTCCGTGCCGGGTAACTCCTTCGACACTTAAGAAGGAGATCGGGCTAGAAACGAGACGCTGTGATAGTCTAATAGTCTATATGTACGAGTACAGTGCTCGAGTACAGGGATGTACAAGTATTATCTTTCCCAATACCCCCAAATCAGCGCAGGGCATTAATAATGGTATGGTGCCGGTCACCTAAAACATGCACCACTGAGGGATCCAAATGTGGTACCTTATGTAATTAGGGCAAGGGGTGTTTCAGAACAAAGTCCTACAGTACGGTACTCGAGTACCGGTACAGTACCACTATTCGTGACTTTTCAATCTCTTCTTTTTCCTGTTCTTTTTTAGTCTTTATAAAACAGATTATTATATGGCATTTTATTATTAGCTTCAAGTATCGAGAAACAGGAGTGGAGTGCCGTAGATGTTTAAAGGAAAAAGAAAAGAACTTATGATAACTTAAAAAGTGACTGGAATGGACCTTGAGATTCAAATTTCTTCCTAAACACCCCTTACCCTGATTATGTAAGGCATTGCCTTCTGAATCCCCAGTGGTACGGTATGATACACGCCTTGGGTGACCAGCACCATATCTTGTCAAGCTATAGAACATGGACTAGCAACGCAGAAACGGTTTCGTTTGAACACCCAATAGATACCCATCACAACCCAATTTCAATTCTAAAAATACAAAACACCTCTACAGACGCTCTTGATTTAACGATAGAATTCAAACTTATCTGCCTCACTGCCACCCTTGACCTGGCTACTGTACGCGTCTTCCAGATCGGCCTGAATAATATTGTACCTATTCTTTCTTACTGCTCTCAGCCCAGCTTCCTGCATGATTGCAGCGATGATGGCCCCTGAGAGAGGATCGTTCCGAATAATCAGTGAATCCAGATCAACCTCAGGAGAGAGTGACATTTTGGAAGCAATGGTGGTGAAGATAAGACGCCTCTCACGACGGTCACGGAGCGATGGGAACTCGATTTTACGATCCAGACGCCCAGGTCTAAGGAGAGCAGGGTCGAGAGTATCGGCACGATTTGTAGCCATAATAACCTATTTAAAACTTAGCTTTTAGAAAATAATATATCCGGTACCCATTCCTGCTGCTAGAAAAGCTTACCTTAACATTCGAGGTTTGGTCAAACCCATCCATCTGATTTAGCAGCTCTAGCAAGATACGCTGCACTTCGCGATCGGCACCAGTTTGGGCATCGAAACGTTTTGTAGCAATAGCATCAATCTCGTCGATGAAGATAATAGCGGGAGAGTTTTCCCTAGCCATGCGGAAAACGTCACGGACCATTCGAGGACCTTCACCAAGGTATTTTTGGACGAACTCGGAACCGACCACACGGATAAAGGATGCCGTAGTACTATTAGCGACAGCCTTTACCAACATGGTCTTTCCCGTTCCAGGTGGGCCGTACAACAGAA